>Ga0155389_139_pt1 | contig 52848 bp, 38 predicted proteins | sample RifCSPhighO2_02_FD_106357 | JGI IMG/M metagenome (GOLD analysis project Ga0155389, IMG submission 106357) | Candidatus Uhrbacteria bacterium RIFCSPHIGHO2_02_FULL_47_29
CATTCCGGTAAACGAAGCTAAGCAAGTTATTGCCAGCGTCAAAAAATACGGCAAGATTGTGAGACCCTTTTTGGGCGTGAGGTATGTTATTATTACGTCAGATCTAGCCAAAGAAAAATCACTACCCGTTGATTATGGAGCTCTAATTGTGCGCGGGGAAACACAGACTGATTTGGCCGTGACCCCGGGCAGTCCAGCAGACAAAGCCGGTTTAGTTGAAAACGACATCATTTTAGAAGTCGGCGGCGAGAAAATCACAGAAGATAATCCGTTGGTTAAAGCGATTGCTCGTTATGGAGTTGGGGATAGTGTTCCTCTTAAAATAATGCACCGCGGAGAGACCAAGACTGTGACGGTTGTGCTGATAGAGAGGAAGTAACCCCCATAACCAGTTGGGCAATTTTTAATCTCTAATTCCTAATCTCTAAACCCCGTTAGAAATATAATCAATGATTGTTATGAGGAAAACAAGGGTATTCCGCTTAAGATACGTATAAGATATGCTGTCTTACAGCTTAATTTCTAACGGGGTTTAGAGATTAGTGCTTAGAAATTAGAGCTTATCATTTATATGAGGGAGTTGCTTAAAGAAATTTTAAGTCTCGGCGAAAAAATCGCCGCGACGCGGAGGGTACTTTGACCTAGAGTCAGTATCGGTTGAGCTTAAGGAATTGGAAGCGGCTATGAGCCGCGCCGATTTTTGGAGCGAACAGGAATCGGCCAGAAAAAGAAGCGAACGAGCAAGTGATCTTAGGAAGGAATTGCAATCTTGGAATTCTTTAACCGAAGAAGTTGGTCATTTGCGAGAATTAACTGAAGTTGTTTTAAATTCGGGCGATACATCGCTTGAGCAATCGTTGTGTCAGGGATTGGAAGAAACTAGAAAAAAATTTTACGATTTGGAATTTATAACACTGTTTCAAGGTCGCTATGACGAGCGTAGCGCCATTTTAGCCATTCACGCCGGCGCTGGCGGCACCGAGGCGCAAGATTGGGCGTCCATGCTGCTTAGGATGTATATGCGTTTTGCCGAAGCGCATAACTGGAAATCTAGGATTATTGATGAGCATAGAGGCGAGGTAGCGGGAATCAAAAGCGTGACTATTGCCATTGAGGGGCGTTGGGCTTATGGATATTTAAGGAGCGAACAGGGCGTTCATCGTTTGGTACGTATTTCTCCATTTGATGCGGAGAAAATGAGGCATACGTCGTTTGCTTTAGTGGAGGTTTTGCCCGAGCTTGATCCAGTGGAGGAGAGGCAGATTGACCCCAAGGATTTGCGCATTGATACTTATCTTTCATCCGGTCATGGCGGACAGAGCGTGCAGACTACTTATTCCGCCGTGCGCGTTGTGCATCTGCCTACCGGCATAACTGTTTCTTGTCAGAATGAACGGTCGCAACAACAGAACAAGGAAACAGCGCTAAAAATTTTACAAAGCAAACTACATCAGTTGGCCCTGCGCGAACAGCAGGACGAAAAACATAAACTTCGTGGTGCTTATCAGTCAGCCGAGTGGGGGAATCAAGCGCGTTCGTACGTATTGCAGCCGTATAAATTAGTTAAAGACCATCGCACTAAATTTGAGACTAGTGACACGGATGTCGTGCTTGACGGCAAGTTGGAGCCATTTATGGAATCTTATTTGCGTTGGATTTTGGAGCAGGAAAGAAAAGCCGAAACGACATCAAGAATATAGAATATGGAATTTAGAATATAGATAGAAACTAATAATGCAGATTCGGTTTCAGCGGTTCCGATATTCTATATTCTATATTCTATATTCTGGGTGGCTACGCCACCTGTCTCCTTCCTGGCAGTTCTTTTTTATTTGTCTGGGTTTAGTTATTGGCATAGCGTTGGGGAATTTTATTTCTCCGCCGCTCGTTTATCTTTACATTGGCGGGTGGGGGTTGGTAATTGTGGCCATCCTGTGTTATCGGCGCCATCTATTGGCATGTTTTGGTTCCTTGGTTATGTTAGCGTTGATTATAGGCGTGGCGCGTTCGGAAATTTTTCATAATTTATCGTCGTCTGAATCAATTAACCAATTAGTCGGCCAAAAACATTTATTACAAGGGCAAGTGGTTGGTGTTCCGGCGCGTCAAAATCGTTCAATTCGCTATGATTTGAAACTTGATTTAGTTGATGAAGTAATATCATCGGCAAGCGGTAGAACCATTGCAGTGGTCGCGCGTCCGTTTCCCGAAGTAATGGCGGGTGACAGGCTGAAACTAACTTGTGAAATCACCGCGGACAAGAATGCCGCGCAGCCGACGGTTATTTGTTTGTTTCCAGAAACAATCATTCAGCCGCATTTATCTCGTAATCTTGTTTCAATTTTGGGGGTTATTAAAGAATCATACGTCCGGTCGCTCACGAGAATCATGCCCGAGCCAGCCGTTGGGTTTGTCACTGGCCTGCTTATTGGTGGGCGTTCCGGCCTTAATCAAGAGTGGCGGGATGCGCTAAATATCACGGGGACAGCACATCTTGTTGCCCTGTCCGGCTTCAATGTGACTATAATTGCCTCATTCTTGTTGATTGTTTTAAAAACCATTACTGCACCACGTCGTTGGCGCACAGTGATTGTGGGAGCAATTCTTTTTTTGTTTGTCACCATGGTTGGCGCTGAAGCCTCTATTGTCCGAGCCGCTATTATGGGGATGCTGGTGGTGATTGCAAATCAATCCGGACGAGCATCCAGTTCACGCAATGCCCTTATGCTGGCGGCCGTGGTGATGTTGTTAATTGAGCCGACCTTGCTTGTTCAAGATATTGGTTTTCAGCTTTCATTTTTAGCCACTCTTGGCATGCTTTATCTTTATCCATTGCTTAATCGTCTGGCTCAGCGCTGGCCCAATCTTCTCGGTTTCAAAGCCGCACTACTCATGGCTGTGTCCGCCGAAATATTCGTGACCCCGCTTATTCTTTATTATTTTGGTCGTCTTTCACTAGTTGCTCCCGCAGTGAATATGTTGGTGGTGCCGCCCATTGCGTTTATTATGTTTTTCGGTTTTTTGGGCGGTTTGGTCGGTCTTATAGTGACGCCACTTGGTCAGATTATAGGATTTAGCGGATGGGTTGGGGCAATCTATGTTCTGAAGGTCATTGATATAGCTTCGCGTCTGCCAGTCGCTTCCGTTGAGATGTCTATTAGTTTATGGTTCTTGGTAGTTTATTACTTGATTCTGGGCGGGTGGCTGGTTTGGTATAATTATAATGTAAGATTTTTATTTCCTCGCGTTGCGATCGGTAATTCTCAAAGCAATAAATCCCGTTAGAAATTCCCGTGGGAATTACCTCAAACAGAGCAACCCGCGCCGCAAGCGGCGGGGTATTATTTCTAACGGGATAAAAATAGTTTTTGACATAAAGGATGGGCTGCGTGTATAATAATTCCTACCGCTCTACTAGGGATTAACAGTTTATCCACCTTTTTATTAACCAGTATTTATAGTTAAATGAGGGGTTTTTTACAGGTTTCATCGCGAAGCCACTATGGACTTCGCTTAATGACACAAATAGCCAATGCCAATGGCGAGTTTATTTCTCTCCACACCATTGCTAGGCGTGAGAATTTGTCGTTCGGGTATTTAGAAGAGTTGGCTGGTCAGCTGCGAAGGCACCGTTTGATTGTTGCTGCGCGAGGTGCCCGTGGTGGTTATAAATTGGCAAAACCTTCCGAGAAAATAAGTATTTCAGATATCGTTGCCGCTCTTGAAGGACACACAAAGACACTGGCCTGTGTTGGCAATAATTCTAACTATCGTTGCCCGATGCAATTACGCTGTCCGTCTAAATTTGTTTGGCAGAAACTTAATGATCAAATTAACAAAACATTATCATCAATGACGTTGGTTGATTTAGGTGGAGCGAAACTGAAAGCAAAGTAAAAATTATGTTGCCAGAAATCAAACAAAAGAAAGAAGCTTATCTTGATCACGCGGCCGCCACCTACTTGGCGCCAGAGGTAGAAGCGGTCATGGCGCCGTTTGGTCAAAAACTTTTTGGCAATCCTTCATCAATTCATGATTCTGGCCGAGCGGCGAAAGCCGCCATAGCCGAAGCCCGTTCTCAAATTGCCAAAATACTTAATGCCGTTCCAGAAGAAATAATTTTTACCGCCAGCGGCACCATGAGCGACAATTTGGCTATTCTTGGCTTGGCGCGGGCCAATAAAAGTAAAGGCAGGCACCTCATTGCCACGGCCATTGAGCATCATGCGGTTTTAAAACCATTTGAATATTTATCCCAAAAAGAAGGATTTGAAGTTACTATTTTGTCAGTTGACCATGACGGTCTCGTTCGGCTGGAGGATTTGGAAAAAGCCATTCGGCCGGAAACTATTTTAGTTTCTGTAATGTATGCCAATAACGAAATAGGTACGATTCAGCCGATCGCCGAGATCGGAGAGCTCGTGAGACGTCTGAACAAGATTCGGGCGCCTCACCAGTTGCCGCGTATCTACTTTCACACTGATGCGTGTCAGGCGGCTGGGGCGTTGTCACTTGATGTGAAAGACCTCGGTGTTGACCTTTTGACCTTAAATGGCAGTAAAATTTATGGTCCTAAGGGCTCGGGAGTTTTGTTCGTGGCCCGGGGCGTTCAGCTTGAACCGCTCATCCTGGGCGGCGGGCAGGAACGCAGTTTGGTTGCCGGCACGGAAAATGTTGCCGGCATAGTAGGTTTGGCAACCGCCTTGGCATTAGCGCAAAAAAATCGTGAGACAGAAAACCAGCGTTTAATAAACCTTCGCGACAAACTCATTGCTGGCGTTCTTCAGCGCATTCCCAAAAGCCGTTTGAATGGGCATCCAACCAAGCGTCTGCCAAACAATGCCAATGTCACTATTCTTGATGTGGAGGGTGAGGCCATGCTTCTTTATCTTAATGAGTATGGTATATATGCCGCCACTGGCTCGGCTTGCGATTCAGCCACACTTGATCCCTCGCACGTTATCTTGGCCTTAGGACTTCCTTATGAATTTGCGCATGGCAGTATGCGCTTCGCACTTGGCCGCCGTACCACGAGCGAAGACATTGATTATGTTTTGGAGATTTTGCCAGCCATTGTGAAAACTTTGCGCGAAGTGTCGCCAGTGAAGCTGGAAATGGATCCAGCACTAAATAAGCACGCGAAGATTCTTCAGCACGCCCCCACACTCACTATCACCACTTACCCCCTGACCCGGAGAAATAAGTGAACACTCTTGCAACGGGTATCATCACTGTGTTTGTTGAGGGAGAGTGAGTGTGGGGGCACGCACCAGCCTTGAAAGTTAATTCCTAAATCCTAAGCGCTAATTTAAATGAATAAAGAATAATGAATGGTGAATAGTGAGAAAAATATGGAATATAGGACAATCATAATTCCTGATTCATGACTCATGATTCACATTAAATATTGTTTACCCCGTTAGAAATATAATCAATGGTTACTACGATGGAAATAAGGTTGTTTCGCGTCAAGTACATATTATATGAGTGTATTACAATCTAATTTCTAACGGGGTTTAGAAATTAGATATTAGATATTAGAAATTTATGTTCATGAATTCAGCTTCAGTAAAATCTACCGAAATCGGTACTGCCGACGTACGCGATCACAAAGGGCGCGGTTGGGTTTACAGTGACACAGTTAAAGAGCATTTTTTCAATCCTCGCAACCTAATGTTGGAAGAGGTAGATGAAACAGAGTATAATGCAGTTGGCCGAGTCGGCTCTCCGGCTTGTGGAGACGAAATGAAAATGTGGCTGAAGGTTGATCTGTCTGCCGATAAGATTATTGAGTGCAAGTGGCGCACTTTTGGCTGTGGTTCAGCCATCGCCGCTACTTCAATGCTCTCGGTTATGGTCACTGAAAATAGTGGCATGCAGACCGAAGCGGCGTTAAAAATAACGCCGCGTGATATTATGGAGAGATTGGATGGTTTGCCTAATCGCAAGATTCATTGTTCGGTTTTGGGAGATAAAGCTCTGCGAGCGGCTTTGAATTATTACTTCAGAAATAGCGGGCAGTTTCATCGGGTTATTGTGGAGGGCGCGCGAGTCATTGATTCACAAACAAACGTCACAGATCGCGACATAGAAGAAGCTGTGCTGGATGGAGCAGATACCTTGGAAAAAGTTCAGCAGAAAACCAAAGCAGGGATTGGCAATCCGGACGTTGTCGCTGAAGTGGAGCAGTTGATCAGGTTTTATAAGGAGAAATACTATGGATAATTCAAAAGTCAAAATGCAAAATTCAAAACTTTTGGCTTTTGACTTGAAATTTTGAACTATGAATTTTAACTTTTAACTTCAAAATATATGTACGAACCAAAACCATTACCATTCAAGAAAGCTCTGATCGGTATTTCCGAAAAGACGCTGGCCATTCATCACGACAAGCTCTATCAGGGCTATGTCAATAAGAAAAATGAAATCGGCGACAAGCTTTACGAGTTCAGTCATGGCAAAAAAGATCTTTCTCTGGCAAATCAAAGCTACTCTGAACTGCGGGCGCTTAAAGACGGGGAAACGTTTGCCGTTAACGGCGTGTACCTTCATGAGTATTACTTCAATGTGCTCGGCGGTAACGGTGAGCCTTCGGGGAAGCTTGCCGAGGCGTTGACAGAGAAGTATGGATCCATGGTAAACTTTTTATCATACTTTAGAGCGTGTGGCCTGGCCGCTCGCGGCTGGGTAGTACTCGCTTGGGATACACATGAAGCAACGTTGCGTGTGTACACCGGTGACGCCCATAATCAGGGCGGCGTGTGGGGCGCCATTCCCATTATTGTTTTGGATGTTTATGAACACGCTTACTTTATTGATTACGGTTCTGATCGGGCCAAATACATTAATGACTACTTTGCAAATCTAAATTGGGAAGCGGCCAACGCCGTTTATGAAATGGCTCGTCAAATAAAACGATGAAAATTTTCCTACTTACTACCCACTACATACTACTTACTTCATTCTCCGCCCGAGGCGGATCAGCCGTGGGCTGATAAATTCAATATTCTATATTCTTCAATTATATGCTTCATCTAAATAAACCAGCTCCGGATTTCCGGAACATCGTCGCTTGCCATAAGGGTGAGTTTACCAAAGTGAACCTTGTAGACTACAAAGGAAAATGGTTGGTGCTATTCTTCTATCCGCGTGATTTTACGTTTGTTTGTCCAACAGAGCTTCGCGGCTTTGCGAAACACGAGAGCGAATTTAAGGCGCTCAACTGCGTAATTCTCGCCGCCTCCACTGATTCAGAGTGGTCGCACAAGGCTTGGTTTGAACGTGATCTTGCCGAAGTTGCCTATCCAATTTTGGCTGATACTACGCAGCGTATGGCGCGAGATTACGGCGTATTAAACGAAGATGACGGTTCGGCAGAGAGGGGACTCTTTATTATTGATCCAGATGGCAGCGTGAAATACATTGTTATTTCCGCCGGTTCAGTTGGCCGTTCGGTCAAAGAAACCCTGCGTGTGCTGAAGGCCATACAATCAGGCGAACTTTGTCCGGTGGACTGGGAAGAGGGACAAAAAACGCTTGGCAAAGTGTGATTAAAAAAACGCGCCTCGCTGGTGGCGGGGCGCATTTTAGATCTACCCTCCTCTAAGTTGTGTTAGTCAGCCGGTTGGGTATGGTGACTAGAGATACCTATCAACCTCCCATGGCGTCACTTCATACATGAACTGACGCCATTCCAGTTTTTTGGCCTCCAGGTAGCGATCTCTGGCCACGCCGAAGATGCTTAGGATCACCTCGTCACTCTCCAGCGCTTCAATGGCGCCGCGCAGGTCACCCGGCAAAGTGGCGATGTTTTGCTTGGCGAGCGATTCTTGGCTCATGTGGTAAACATCTTCCTCTACTGCTTTGGGCGGAGCATCGCCCTGTTTGATTCCGTCCAGGCCGGCGGCGAGCAGTGCGGCGAAAGCGAGGTAGGGGTTGCATGATGGATCAGGAGCGCGGTATTCCAGGCGAGCCCCTTGGGCTACCCTCTCTTTGGATGAGTGGGGGATTCTGATGAGCGAAGAGCGGTTGGTCTGCCCCCAGCAGATATACACCGGCGCCTCAAAGCCAGAAACCAGCCGTTTGTAGGAGTTGACAGTGGGGGAGACAATCGCGCTCAAGGCCTTGGCGTGTGCGAGTTGTCCGGCCAAAAAATGCATGGCGATTTTGGACAGGCCATGTTCTCCTTGGGCGGCATAGAAGACGTTGCCTCCATTCTTCCACAAGCTTTGGTGCACGTGCAAACCATTGCCCGCAAAGCCAGTCAAGGGTTTCGGCATCCAGGTGGCTTTGAGCTCCGTGCCAGAGGTGTAGGCCTTGAGGGCGAGTTTGGTGGTCAGGAGATTGTCGGCGGCGACGAGAGCATTGGCGTAGCGTACGTCAATTTCGTGCTGGCCGCGGCCAACTTCATGATGATACATCTCGCTCTGGATGCCAAAGGCCATGAGGGCTTCCATTGTTTTCTCGATGACGTTGATGGCGCGGGATTGCGGGGTATAGTCAAAGTACCCCTTATGGTCATGCGGCTGTAGTTTGGGCAGAGCCGAGCGCTCCAAGAGGTAAAACTCCAGCTCGGCTCCGACACAGTAGTCATCAAAGCCCTTTTCCTTCGCTCTCCGCAAAACCTGTTGGAGGATGTAGCGAGGGTCGGCTTGCAGCGGTTCGCCAGACATCATGAAAACATTGCAGATGAGTCGTGCGGTTTTTCTTTCAGTGTTCCACGGGACAATGGCAAAGGTGTTGAGATCAGGTCGGAGCAACATGTCGCTTTCGGCGATTCGGGCAAACCCTTCAACCGAAGAGCCGTCAAACCAGATGCCGCTGTCCAAGATGTCATCCAGCTTTTCCGCGCTCACCGTGACGATCTTGGGCTGTCCCAAGAGATCCGAGAATTGCAGACTGATGAAAGCTACGCCCTCCTTTTTCACGACTGCTTGAATCCGCCTTGCTTGAGTCTCGTCATCTTTCTTTCTTGCGGCCATTGGGTCCCTCCATTTGGTTTTTCTTGTTAAGTTGAGAATTTACGGTCCGTAATTATACCCGCCGCATCTTATCATAGAATAATATTTGGGTAAACCTTGCAAAAAGTTGGTGAATATGCTATAATACGTACATAAAGCGCTAAAATTAGCGCAATTTAGTCAAAATAAATAATCAAAATAAAAACATATGGAGCAACTTCCAAAGAGGGAAAAGTTTGAAATTGACGTTTTTGCGGCGTCTATGGCGTCGCTCGTTGTGGTGGCAGCTTTAGCTGTCATTTTTACGTTTCCGGGATGGAACGGACCGATTAAAAAATTAACGGTGCGCGCGGCAAGCACCGTGACCGTTACCCACGGGCAAATTAATAGTAGTTTTCCAGGTGTGCCCATACCTGCGAGCTCACCAGCCATCGCGATTTTAAAAATTAGTACCACTGCTTCGCAAGCTAGTCAGACTCTGACTTCGGCAACAGTGAATTTTAGTGGTACAGGGTTTGCCACCACTGATTTGCTGGCAATAGCAACTGACGCGACCTCTGGCGTGGCGCTCTATACTGACAGCGGAGTGGCCGGCACTTTTGAGGATGGCATTGATCCGATTGTGACTTTGGCCGCTTCTCCAAATTGGACTCCAAGTACCACTAACATAACTTTGACGACCGATGTCAATGATACCGATCGCAACCTCCCCAATGGCACTGCTAAGATATTTTATATTGTAATAAAAACCGCGGCTGGCATTAGCAACAACGATGAAATCCGAGCGGTAGTCCCAGCCAGCGGCGTAGTAACTTCTGACGGTAATGGGCCGGCAGCGGAAGCCCCTTCTCCTATGAACTTCCTCCGCGCGGATACTGCCGTAGTGGCAATCACAAGCGTATCAGGTTACGCTGGGGCCAGCACTTTAACCGTGCGTTTTAATAAACCCGTTAGAAAATACGGAGTAGGCGGCGCCATTGCTTTGGCCGACAGCCCATTTACTTTCAGTGATCTTGGTACAACCGGCGGGACAACCATTAGTGCTATTAGTCATACCGAGGGTCAAGATTTTGCCATCGTTACTTTAAGCGACAATTTGGACAGTGGTGATGTTGACGGATCGCCTTCAACCTTAGCCGCTGGTTCAAACAAGATTGCTGACTTTGGAGGCACGGCGGTGGGTACTGGTGCGGTACCTGTTACTAGCGCGCTCGCTATTAGCACTCCGACTATCCCAACAGCAAGTGTCGGCACAACGTACGCGGTTGGTTCGCCTCTCGTGACGTTTGCTGCCGCAGGCGGCACTCCGTCATCTGGGAATTATAAATGGAGCGTCAGCTCGGCCGATGCTACTCTGCTGGCGAGTTTAGGATTTACTAGTCTCACGGCTACGCCAACCGACAATCAGACCGGTAAATTGTTTGGCACAAGCGCCGTGGCCAACCCTGGGAGCTACCAATTTACGTTGACCGTGACGGACTTTGCGGGAACTCCCGCCACAGCCACTAGGATGTTTACATTGAACATAGCATCCGCGGGCGGCGGCGTGCCGGGCATTATGAATGTTAGTCCGGGCGGCGGGCCGCAAGGAGCGACCAGTATGTCAGTGACTATCACGGGTTCGAATACAACTTTTAGCGGCTCAAGCAGAGTGCAGTTTTTATCCAGCGGTACTGAAGATACCAATATTTGCTCGGCGGGCGGTTGTGTTCCTACAAGCTCCAGCTCAACTAGCATAACTATATCAGTGAGTATTGCCGGTGGCGCAAGTGTTGGTAACCGCGATGTCAAAGTGACCACTGGCGCTCAAATAGTCACTATGCCCAATGGCTTTAACGTCTTCGCGGCCGGCGGCAGTGGCCTTAATCTTTTGATGCCCGGCGAGAACGCTACCAACGTGCCTCTTCCTCCAGGCCTTGGATTTAGCCCTTCAACAAACGTGAGCGTTAACAGCTATCGCGTCATAGTTAAATCCACTTCCAATTTTGCCGGCACGGCACTTTGGGACTACACTTTCCCTAAACCGGCTGATGGCCAGAACACCAACGGTTCTCACTGCGACGTCACGACTTGCAACTTGATGTATGGGCAGGGGACATTCCGTATCATTACGCAGGCAACCCCCTTGGCGCCAAATACTACTTACTATTGGCAAGTGAAAACTTATAGCGAAACAGTAGCCAATGTTTCTGATGTGGCTACTCCGCTTGAGCAGACGCCAGTCAGGGGCTTTACGACCGTATCTTCAATTTCTGATGTCACGCCGCCAATGGTTATGCACCGGCCAGTTTTCCAAGCCACAGCTATCGCCAATTTAGATATCTATGCTCGGGTGAACGACAACATGGCTACCGCGACCTCTACGCCAGCCCTCACAACCAAGATATTTTACTGCGCGGGCGCGGCTTGCGATCCCACCACCGAAGGAGCGGCGCCAACGGCTGTTGGCAATGGTTACTTTAGATACCGTATTCCGTCAGCCACGATTAGCACCGCTGGTACAATCGTACGCTACTACTTGCAGGCAAGTGATGGCACAAACACTACTAACTTTAAGCAACCTGACGGCACAACGCCATTTCAATTGACCTCGGTCACGGCTGGAGCAAGCACGATCGCTGGTTCGGTGCAAGACGGCACTGGCACTTGTTCGGCTGGCGTGCAATTAGCCGCTGTTTTTGCCGAAGGTACTGGCTTTAGCACATCCACTGATGCGAGTTGCGCCTATACTTTAACCGGATTAACTGCCGGCACTTATGACATCGTGGCGGTCAGGGAAGGTTATTCTGACCGGATGATTAACGGTATTCCAGCCGGCTCCACTAGTATTAATTTCCAGCTTGGCCAAGGGTCATTTGGCGGATTTGGCGGTGACACTACCAGAGCTCGCGTGAAGTTTACTGGTCCAATGGATGGGATGATGAATATGCCTGGCAGCGATTCCAACTTCAAGATTTTCGTTGTGCTCAGCAAAACCATGAGCCAATCAACCATTACAGCCACTAACCTCACCATAAACGAAGTGAATATCTCCACTGGCGCTTTGAGCGATATTACCTCAACTAAGGGTTCATGGACTTATTATTCAACGGCGCCAGTTGGCGTTCCAATGCTTCCGCCAGAAGCCAATATGGCTGTTTGGTCGCTGTCACAAAGCGGCTGTAGCGGGGCTCCGTGTACTTTAGGCGACAATAAGACCATTGCCGTTAAAGTTAGCGCTAATGTGACTGACACGGCTGGTAACCCAATTCAGGGCAATCAACCAGACGGCGGATATGCCTTCACCTTTACCACTGGTTCCACCGCCAACTTTAGCGGTTTCAATAGCACCACTGGTACGTTTTCTGGCGGCGGCACCTTTGGCTCTGGCCAATTCGTTCCGCCGTACGTTCTTGGCACGACTCCCACGCCGGGCGCGATTGACGTGCCTCGTAACAGTAAAGTAGTTATTAACTTCTCCGAACCAATGGCTGATGACGGCGGCGGCTATCTCTTGAAAGATAATGTTCAGCTTTTCACTGTTTCCGGCACAATTGAAGCCAATGTTTCTTCAAGCGCCATTAGCACCGTTGCCCTTGACACAACTAAGAAGAACGCCACCGTCACACTGCTCAATTCCTACAATAGCGGAACCTTTGCGGCGAGTACCAGTTATCGCTTGAAAGTTTTGGGAGGCGCTAGGGCAGGAACTATGATCACACTTGGTCCGCCCGATCAAATTGCAACTTCCATGTTCCGAGCTGACTTTAAGACAAGCGCTACCACTGATGACGTAGCGCCAACAATCATGGGTTCTTACCCAGACAATAGCGCTTCCAATGTTCCAGTTAACGTTGGGGCTGTTAGCGTGGGATTCAGTAAAGACATGAACTCTTCAACCATCAGTACGAGCACATTCTATCTCTCCATTGGTTCAACCGCGATTAATGGCACAGTTGAGTATGATCCTATCGGCCGCCAAGCCATGTTTATACCGCAATCGGCCTTAACGCCAAACACCACCTACACGCTTAATTTGACAGCTAGCATTCAGGGATTAAATGGAGTGGCTATTGCGGCCGTCACTCGCACCTTCACGACTGGCGCGGCAGATTCAGCCGCTCCCAATGTCGCGTTCGTTAACGCCGATGATTACAATTTGGCGATTTCTTTCTCTGAACCGATGAACGCGGCCAAAGTGACGGATACCATCAACTACGCCGCCAGTGTCTTAAAGCCCGGTAACTACACGATTAAATACGCTACTCCTCCGGACGATTCAGCGAGTGGCACGACCATTACCATCCCAACGGACCCCAATAGCCCACCCACAGCCAGCTTCGCTTATGATGCCGCCACGAACACAGTGACTATTAGTGGTTATCACAGCACGGCGGTGACTGGTCTAATTGGCAAAGAAATTTACGTTTCCGTGGCCAATGTCAAAGACCTCTCTGGCAACGCCATAAGCGGCACCACCACTGGGAAGTCACCAATCGGCAATAGCGCGACAACCAAAGGCGCTCTTGGTCCGGGATCATCTGGTGGAGATATGTTTGGCACGCAGGGCGGATTTACACCCACCAATTTTTCGAGCACTACCTTCGGCTTTGCCCCACCAGCAGAGGTGAGGCCATTCAACATGATGGCTGGGCAAACAACCATCTATGGTGTGCGTATCCCTATCTCGGCGCAGATTCCGGCGAGCGGTGCTGTTGTTCTGACTTTCCCAACTGGTTTTGACGTGAGCTCGGCAAGGCAGGATGTTAATAGCCCAATGCGCACTGACCTTAATGGGCCCGGTACCGGCGCAATCACCTTTAAGTGCGCCGCGGTCGGCGCGCCAACCGGCGCGTCATGCGCGGGCACGGCCAACAGCGACGATACTGGCGCGGCTCAAGGGGGGTTAGCTGGCGACGGTGTTGTTGTGAACACTTCATCTCGCACAGTCACTGTTTATCTCTCGGCCGCCACCAATACCGCAGGCCATGATTTCCTGACGATTGACATTGCCGGCATTAAGAATTCCACGGTGCCCAAAGACTTTAACACCACTGGCTACATGGTGGATATAAAAACCAAGAATGGTGCGACCACGCTTGAGTCAATGACCTCACAGCCGTTCTTTATTCAGGGTATTAGCGGTGAATCATACACCCTGACCGGCACCATTACTGCTACTGGCGCTGGCGCTGGCACAATGAGCGTCTATCTAATGTCGCCAATGACTGGCCCCAGGGATACGACCTCCACAACTTTTGCCGGCGGATCTGCCACTTACACCTTCACTAATCTCCAAGCTGGCGACTATATGCTCTTTACTGATCAGATGATTACCCTTGGCGCAACCGAGTACACCGGTAAGACCATGCCCGAGCGTATCATAATCAACGAAACAGCGGATACCGCGAACAGTGGCGCGAACGACAACTCTATTCCCTATAACTTCACGATTGCTAACGCCTCGACCGGCGGCACAAATATCACGGTGAATATCGCTAATGGGGTTGGCGAAGCCATGGACATTTTCGCCGGTTCTCCGAGCGGATTCAAGGCGAAACAGGTGTCTGTGACGACGAACCCGCAGGCCTTTACCATCAATTTGACTGACGGCACATGGTTTGTCGGGGTAGGGCCGCAGATGCCTAAGGGCATGATGGCTGGCCCGCCGCCCACGCCAAATTACCTGCCGCCAAAGCCCAAAGATGTGCGGGTGACGAATCCTACTTGCACGGTTGACGGTACGGCCGGGTGCAGTATCACCTTTACGCTCTCAACCGCCTCGAAGCAAATTAGGGGTGTCGTGAAGGATGGCGCTGGCAAAGTAATGGCTAATGCTGAGGTGTACGCTTATTCTCCCAACGGCGGTTTTGGCACGCGTACGCAGGCGGATTCAGCGGGAGCTTTCACGCTAGGTGTTACGGACGGCAGTTATATTGTTGGCTCGTTTGTCCCGGGCATGCCGCCATCCAAAGAAGTGTCGGTGGTTGTAACTACTGACGCTACGACTTATCTATTGATTGACGGCGCGACTACGGCTATTACGCCGACGGCCGCGGCCACCTCATTCATCTTGAAAGTGGCTAAGCCCGACTACACCATTTCCGGAAAAGTGACTGACGGCACGAACGTGGCGCAGGGCGCTAATGTGTATGCTTATCGTAATGACGGTCCAGGATACGCTAACGCCAATACTGATTCTTCCGGCAACTACACGTTGTATGTTTCAAACGGCACCTGGAAAGTGGGGACATTCCTGCCGCAATACGGCAACTTGGCGGAATTAACCGTCACCATCAATGGCGTTAGCGCCACTAACCAGAACTTCTCGCCGACCGCCACTGGTACGTTCCGTGCCGTATCAGGTACGGTAACTTCTGGCGGGGTAGCGGTGCAGGGCGCGTTTGTCCGGCTCTCTGGTAATGGAATGTTTAACGAAACAATTACCGGCGCTGATGGCATATACAGCTTCAAGGTGCCTGTCGGCAGCGGTTATATTATTCGCGCCTTTATTCCAAATGTTGGCGAAAGCGCGCCTCTGGCCGCCTTTGATGTGGCTGGCAGTGATGTCACAGGTAAAGATATTACAGTGACCACGCCGCGCACTGTCACTGTCACATTCTCGGCAAGCGTTACCAAAGCATTCATTGATCTTTTCAGCTCCAACGGAGTAGGTAATCGCGTGGAAATAAACAACACTACCACGGGGACGCTCCAGGTGCCCGATTCCTTGCCCAACAGTGGCTATAATGTTCGCGTTGGTATGCCGGGCACAGCCATTGGCCTCACTGATATTGCCGGCACGGGCGGCACAGTTTACAGCTCTACGACTGGCGTAGTTACCGTTGACAGCAATGAAGCGTTAACCGTAACCGTGCCGACTCTGCGTGCCGTGACCGGCACAGTAACTGACGGCACGAATAATCTCGCTGACGCATGGGTGGAAGTGGTGAGCAATGCAAACGGCGTGCACTTTGGCACGAAGACCGCTACTAATGGAAGCTTTACCCTTAACATGGCTGATGGCACATACAAAGTTAACGCTATGAAGCCGGGCTTTTTCCGTGAACCAAGCAACTTAATTGTGAACGATACTACCGCGGCGCAGACTCTGACCGTGAGCGCGGCTTCAACAACCATTGCTGGTCGGGTATTCATTGGTTCAAATGGCGCGGCCAACGCCTTTATCAGGGCGGAAAAGCAGGGCGGCGGATTTGCCGGAGCGCAGGCCGATGCCACTGGTAACTACACTCTTTACGTAAACTCTGGCGTCTGGCGCGTGATGGCAGTGGCCGACGGGTATGCCGAAGCCGCTTACGCCCAAAATCCGATTGATGTGACCGGTGGATCGGTCAGCAGTAAAGATATTACTGTAAGCACGGCTGTTAGTTTAGCCGCGCCAAAGACAAAACCAATCACACCGGCGAGCGGCGGCACTCTTGAGGACACTACCGCTGGGGTGAAATTAACCATTCCGGCAAATGCCCTAGGCACCTCTACTTCGGCCGGTAATGTGCAAGCCAAAGAAACCAACAATGTTCGCGAAACCAGCTCAGCTAAGCCCCTAAAGAGTTTTGACAGTTCCACAGGTTCATATGTCAACATGGCTAAAGAAATTAAGGCCACTGATTCAAGCGGCAATCCCATCACCACTCTTAATGGTTCTATTACCGTGGAAATGACCTACACTCTTGCGGAATTGGCAGCCACGGCCTCTGGCAGTGATACTTCAATCAACACCCAAGCTGAAGCAGACACCTTGAAGATGGCCTACTGGGATGAGACCACTTCAAACTGGGTGACTAAGCCAACAACGATTACTTACAAAAATTCAAGCGGTAATATTATTACTGATATGACGACCATTGATACGACTTCTGAATTCAGCACTAATGTTGCCACCGCCACAATTTCGGCCGCTACTGACCACTTCTCCCTTTACGCGCCGGTTGTTTCGGCTGACGGCGCGCCCACATCCGCACCCTCGGGGTTAGCCAGAACCAGCGGCACGACCACTTCCATAACTATGGGCTGGACGCAAGTTAGTGGAGCGACAGGATATACCATTTATCGCAGCGGGACTTCAGGTGGAACATTCACACGAGTTACAGACGCTGATCCAACTGTATCTAGCGGTTCAACCGTCACTTATACTAATACCGCTCTTACCGCCGGCACCACCTACTACTACAAGATTACGGCTTTGAATGCCGTGGGTGAATCACTGGCTTCCAGCGAGGTCAGCATGGCGACATCCGCGGTCTCTAGCGGCGCGTCATCAGGCGGTGGCATATATACACCAGCGCCAACACAAACAACACCGACTACTACTAAACAGCCGACTACCACAGACACCACGTCAAAGACACCAGTTGCTAGCGAACCAGTGGCTGCTCCGGTTGAAGCATCACCGATTACGCAAATTATTAGTGAAGCTACAAACATAGCCACGGCAAACGCAGAGACAATTGCCAAAGAAGCTGGCAAATCACGCGACCTTGGATTGGAACAGCGTTACGAGTCTACCATTGTCGCGCGAATTATAGTGGCCAACACTCCAGCCGCCACAAAAGCAAAAGTTTTGAACTTCGTGACCTATGGCACGAGCACAACTCAAGTTCTTGGCGCCGGTGAGCGCGGCGGTGTGGTGAACAGCTTCCGTGCCGCTTACGGCAAGGTGCCGACTAATGAAGCAGATTGGCAGGATGTTATCAAGATTGCTAATGGCCGCTGGCCATCAGCCTTGAGCGCGACGAGAGAAAAAGCAGTATCTGTCACTTTCAAGAAGATATATCTTCGCGATCCAAACCGCACTAACGCGCGCGATGACGCGGCAGTCACGGTCATGGCCTATGGCTTAAGATCAGCCGTACGTAATCTTGATTCGGAAAAGGCCGCTATCAATAGCTACAAAGCTATCTTCAAGAAAGTGCCTACTTTAGCGGCTGATTGGGACGCGGTCAGAGCTATTTCCTACTCTGGGGCAAAAAGATAAGTCTAGTGTGTTAATTTCGTCCACAGCCCCGCACTGCGGGGCTGTGGACTATAGGGGGTTAATTGGGTCGGTAAATTGTGATATAATATATGCAGGAAAGCGTAATTAGATTATTTAAGATGGGTTGTCATCTTTTTAATAGACAATATTAACATTATGGATCAGGTCAAAAATTCTTACCGTTATTTTATAGCGATTTTAGCCGTCATTGGTTTGGGCATAATGACATATTTAACCTATATTCATTATGCCAACGTTAAATCATTTTGTGATCTCTCGGCCGAAGTTTCCTGCGATGTGGTAACCACTAGCATTTATTCGGAGGTATTCGGCATTCCGGTTTCGGTTTTGGGCCTTCTTTATTTTACTACTATTTTAGTTGTTAGTTTGACCAAAAAGAGCTTGCCAATTTTTCAATCGCTGTTTTTTCTTACTGTTTTTGTACTCATTCCGTCGCTGTATTTGACCCTGACAGAAATTTTATTTATTAAATCATTTTGCATTTTGTGTGAAACGTCTAAGGCCTTAATGCTCGCGATTCTTGTTACTTTGTTTATCGCTGTTAGAAACTACACCAAAGATATTGGTCGGCTGGTGATCCCTATTGTTATTGCTGGCGCAGTTGTCTCGGGCGTATTATTTTTTGCCCAAACCGGCACGGTGGTAAAGAAAGATTATTCCGGCTTGGTCAATCGTCTAAATGAAACCGGCTGGGTTTATTATAAGTCTTACACTTGCTCAAATTGCCGGCGGCAAGAAAAACTTTTGGGCGACGCCTATAAAAAATTAAATGCCGTGGAGTGCCATCCGGACGGCCCAAATGGCAATCCGGAATTATGTCTTAAGAATAATATTACCGGTACGCCAACCTGGATTTTAGAGCGTGATGGAGTTGAGGTGAGGCGAGTGGTGGGATTGCAAACTATTGAAGCACTTATGGAAATGTCTGGTTCTACAGAATGAACTGTTAATTTATATAATCATTATTAAGGTAACTATATTTTTATGAGTGATCAGCTTACCATCGGCATTGTTCTTGGGGCCGCCCTCATAGACAGCATCAACCCTTGCGTTTTTGGCGTTCTGATTTTTTTGGTGGCTTTCATGACCAAGCTTTTCAAAAGTCCGCGACGGATGCTCTTGGGGGGGTTGCTGTACAGCGCCGTTGTTTATATTACTTATTTGTTGATAGGTTTTGGCATTTTGAAGTTGGCCTTAAATACGGGCCTAGCCACTACTTTTTATTGGGTGGCGGCTTTAATTGCGATTATTGCCGGTCTTTTGGAAATCAAAGATTATTTTTGGTACGGCCGCGGCTTTACTCTGCAGATTGTGCCGGGCGGAGCCGAGAGAATAAAATATTACACGAACAAAATTGAGGGGATGGAGGGGCGGCATCCGGCCCTGCTTTTTTTAACCATTGTCGGGCTTGGTATTTTTGTGGTGTTGGTTGAGTTGCCCTGCACGGGCGCGCCATACCTTGCCATTTTGGGGCTTCTTTCCCAAGGAGAGTTTGCGGCGGCCGTGCCCTTGCTCCTTCTTTATAACTTGATTTTCATTCTGCCGCTTCTTGTTATCATTGGCATATCTTATTTTGGTACCTCTTCAGAGAGGCTGGAGGCTTGGCGCCAAGAGCATCGCGGTCTAATGCGCCTGGGCATTGGCCTGTTCATGCTTATTTTAGGTCTTTACATGATTTATTCTCTTAACCCCATCTTTTAAAGAGCCAATGAATGACAGGGGTCGGCCACCCCTAGTTTCAATGCAAGGGTTTATGTTTTTTTAATAATATTGACTCTCATTATTTATGAATAATAATAAAACCGTAGAGTGGATTTTGCGCATCGCCATAGCCGGAGAATTTCTGGGACACGGTATGTTCGCACTGCAAGGGAAAGAGGGGTGGTTTAAATACTTTCAGGCGGTTGGTATCACAGGAGAGCAAACGATTGTGACACTTCTGCTGATTGTTGGTGTTATTGACGTCGCCTTAGCGCTTCTTATTTTAATACGGCCGATTCCGATTGCGCTTTTGTATATGGCGCTGTGGGGGCTTTGGACGGCCATGATTCGCTGGCCGATTGGGCCCGATCCGGTGTGGGATTTTGTGGAGCGATGGGCCAACTGGGGAGCGCCATTAGCATTACTTGTCTTGCTCGGCTGGCCTAAATCGCTAAAGGAGTGGCTGAAATAATATGACTCAAGCTCAAAAAATTTCCTTATTTCTCTTGCGTGTTGTTCTGGGCTGGATGTATCTTTATGCCGGTATAACGAAAATTATTAACCCTAATTGGTCGGCGGCCGGATATCTTAGGGGGGCAAAGACCTTTCCTGTCTTCTACCAGTGGTTGGTGAGTCCGAGCTTGTTACCCATTACCAATTTTGTAAATGAGTGGGGGTTGACATTGCTTGGCCTGTCGTTGATTCTTGGATTATTCGTGCGTTTAAGTTCGTCCCTTGGCGCAATTATGATGCTCTTGTACTATTTGCCCATATTGACCTTTCCTTATATTAAAGACAATTCATATTTGGTTGATCAGCACATTATCTACGCGTCGGCTCTTTTAGTTTTAGGAAGCTTTAGGTCTGGACGTATTTGGGGTCTTGAGGAGTGGTGTGCCAGTTTGCCCATTTGTTCTCGTTATCCAAAACTGCGGAATTGGCTTGGATAATTCTGTGACTATAAATTTAGCGCAGCAAAAGGGTTTAAATCCTTTAATTAGAATTATCATTATTAGACATGGCGCTCGCGTATGAAACGTTTGTCTGTAGTACACGTCTCAAGCGAGGTGTCTCCTTTTACCAAGACCGGCGGCCTGGGGGACGTAGCCAGATCACTGCCACGCGCGCTTTGCGATTTGGGTCACGATATTAACGTTTTTACTCCTTATTACGCCAAACTTGATTATTCGGCGCATAATTTAGAAGAGATAGTTTCTGATCTTGAGGTGGCGTTGCCGAATGGTGAATCGGTAACGGCGAAAATTTGGCGCGGCTGGCTGCAGCCAAATCTGCCGGTTTATTTAATAGGCGATGATGATTATTTTGGCCGTCGGCGCGGTATTTACGGCGATCATGAAGATAATCAAAGATTTTATGTGTTTGACGTAGCCGTGCTGGCAGCGATTGATCGTCTGGGGTTAGGGCCGGATATTATACATTGCCACGACTGGCACACCGGTTTTATTCCTTATTTATTGCGTAATGGATATCACAGTAAATACCCCAATACGCGCACCGTCTTTACGATTCATAACTTATCGTTTCAGTTCGGTCATAACTGGTGGGAGGTGTCGCCCGACTATCGTGATAACGGCCGAGGCGCCTTACCGGATTGGTGGGACGTGGAAGCATGGGAAAAATTAAATTTTGCCAAACGCGCCATTATGGCGGCTGACATTATTACTACCGTATCCGAGCAATATGCTGATGAAATATTAACCAAGGACTTTGGCGAAGATCTGCATCGTTTGCTGATTAATCGCCGGGGTCATCTCTTTGGCATCGTGAACGGTTTAGATTATCAAGACTACAATCCGGCCACTGATCCAGGGCTGGCCGCCAACTATGATTTGGAGCATCTTGAGCGCAAGGGTGAAAACAAGCGCTATCTTCAGCGTCATTACGGTCTGCCGGAATCGTCACGCACCCCGCTGGTTGGCATGGTCGCCCGGCTGTCAGAGCAAAAGGGTTTTGATTTGATTCTGGAAATTATTGATTCACTATTGCGGCTTGATTTGCAATTGGTGATTTTTGGCGGGGGAGACGCTCATTACGCGCAGGCCATTCGTCGGGCCAGCCGGCGATACCGCGCCAGGTTTGCCGCTCATCTTGAGTTTGATGTTGAACATGCTACTCTGCACTACGCCGGCTCTGATGTTTTTTTAATGCCCTCAAGATTTGAGCCCTGCGGTCTGGGTCAGCTCATCAGCTTGCGTTATGGCTCGGTGCCGGTGGTGCACGCCACCGGCGGCTTGGTTGATACGATTGAAGATTATAATCCGCGCACCGGCAAGGGCAATGGTTTTGTTTTTAAGGCCTATGACAGTCGTGATTTACTTATGACCATTACCCGGGCCGTGGAAAATTTTAAATATCAAGACGCTTGGCGAGCTTTGATGGAGAGAGGAATGCGGCAATCGTTTTCTTGGGCTGTGCCGGCAAAAAAATATGTGGCCGTTTACCGCAAGAGCTTGCGTCAGCCATTAATCTAGTGTATATGCGTAAACTTGTTTGGGCAAACTTCCTCCATATCTACCAGCCGGCCGAGCAGCAGCCGGACATTCTAGAGGCAGTCGTGGCGCAGAGCTACCGGCCGATCTTACGGGGGATAAAAAAACACAAAAAAGTCAGGCTGACTTTAAATATCAACGGAGCACTTTTAGAGCTTTTGGATAAATATCAATATAAAGATCTAATTGATATGTTGAGGGAACTTGTTAAAGAAGGCCGCATAGAGCTGACCTCTTCGGCTAAATACCACGCCCTTTTGCCCTTTCTTGAAGAAAAAGAAATTATCAGACAAATAGAAGCCAACAACGAGACACTTCATTTTTATTTTAATCATGGCTTTCGTCCCATCGGTTTTTTCCCGCCGGAGATGGCTTATGACGAACGACTTCCTAAAATCGTTGAATCTTTGGGCTTTAAATGGATGATTTTGGACGAAATTGCCAAATCAGGCAGAACTCAAACAGTTGATTATCATAAACTGCATAAAATAGAAGGCACTAATCTACTAGTTTTTTTTAGAGAAAGGCGCCCCAGCAATTTGATTATGAGCGCTGTAGTGCGATCATACGATTCATTGAAAGAAGCAATGAGAGAAGACTTTGCCAGCGACAGGTATCTTATAACGGGAATGGATGGCGAAACCTTTGGGCATCATCGGCCGGGTCTTGAGAAGATGCTGTTTGAAATCTTTGCCTCTAAAGGGTTTGATTTAGTGACCATCTCGGATTTAGTAAAGCATTGCCACGAAACCGTTTCCGTGGTTCCCGTTCCTTCCACCTGGGCCAGTAGCCCCGATGATATTGAAAAAGGCATTCAATTTTTATCGTGGTCTGATCCGGAAAATATTTTGCATCAATGGCAATGGGAGCTGACTAATTCTGTCTTAGAAGAAGTGCACGCTCTTGATTCACACTCCCTCGCCTTTCCAGAGGTGCGACACATGATGGATATTTGTTTAGCTTCGGATCACTTTTGGTGGGCTTCGGCCAAACCTTGGTGGAGTTTAGAGATGATCGAAGTGGGAGTCTATCGCTTATTGGAAACCATTCGGCTTATTCCAAACATTTCCGAAGAAAAATTGAGAATGGCTGCTGATTATTATGAAAGAATTATCTCCACCGCCTTTCAGTGGCAAAGAAGTGGCAAAATCAGGCGTATGATGCGCGAAAGAAATGCCGCTTACAAGATACCGTTTAAGGATCGTACATGGAGACTGGGAGGCGAGGGAGGTGCCACCTATTTGGCATTCTTAGATATGATGAGGATGCTCGAAAAGGAAGCGGCAGCGAAGGGTGAATATGAGAAGGCTATTCTATGGCGAGATGCTGTCTGGCGACTCGAACATAAAACTGATATCTATGAAGCGATTAATGCCATCGATCTCTTAAGAAAAGAGATGCCCAACGAAGAGATAGAGAAAATTATTGAAAAATACAGATCCGATTATAGACGCATCCGCGGCGGCCAGCCGGAACAGCGAGGTGCATGAGGTTATATGAAAATTAAAGTACTTTTTGTGGCTTCTGAAGTCACCCCTTTAGCAAAAGTAGGCGGCTTGGGTGACGTGGTGGGGGCTTTACCTAAGGCCTTGAGTAAGTTCGGCGTTGATGTTCGTGTTATTACAGGTTATTACGGGACGCACGATGAAAAGATCTATCCTACCAAAATTACAGGCAAAATGTTTGTGCCATGGAATAATGAACAGTTGTCCGTCAATATCAGAAAAACCATAATTCCCAAAAGCCGCGTGCCAGTTTATTTAATTGATCAGCCGCGGGTGGTGGGCACTGGCGGCGTTTATGACAGCCCGACGGCCATAGCGGGAAGCGAGGCAGAAGTGGAACGGTTTTTATTTATTTCAAAAGCGGCCGTACTTCTGCCAGAGATAATAAAATTTAAACCAGATATCTGGCATCTACATGATTGGCACGCCGCACCCGTGACTTTATTTCTTGACTCAACGCACGCGCCGGTTCTTTTAACAATTCATAACCTGGCAAATCAGGGGTGGGCTTCTTTGGCTACTATGATACGTGCCGGTTTATCCGTTAGTGGAGCTAAAAATTTTAATTTATTTAGAGCTGGTCTAGAAAAGGCCGATTATCTTTCCACGGTTAGCCCTACTTACGCTCTGGAAATTCAGTCTGCGCCCTGCGGCGAAGGGTTGGAGGACATATTACGGCGTCGGCAACGAGAACTTACAGGTATTGTTAATGGTATTGATACGCAAGTTTTTAATCCAGCGACCGATCGCTGTATAGTAAGGCGCTACGACGCGCATCACCTTGAGCGTAAATTTTTAAATACCACTGCCCTGCGTCGGTTCGGAGGGCTAGAAAATATTCTTGTCCCGGTGTTTGGGATAGTATCAAGATTCACGAATCAAAAAGGCGTAGATATTTTAGTTGAAGCCATAGAACCGTTCATAAAAGATAAGCGCTTGCAATTCGTATTTTTGGGGCAGGGAGAGAAAAATTTGGAAGAATTATGCTTAGACTTAGCAAAACGTTACCCGCAATTTTGTTATGGCAAAATAGGTTTTGATGCGGTTTTAGCGCAAAAAATATATGCAGGCAGTGATTTTTTTCTGATGCCCTCGCGCTTTGAGCCATGTGGTCTAGGCCAGCTTATTGCTATGCGTTACGGCACCATCCCCATTGTTAGGGCGACCGGCGGCCTTAAAGATACGGTTACTGACATTAGCGAGCCGGGTGGGAGCGGTTTAGTTTTTGACGACTTTAACTCTCGGGCACTTCAAAAAATTATTGACCACGCCCTCGCTCTTTATAGCAATCGTGCTAAAATAAAGACAGTGCGGCGTCGAGCCATGCGACATGATTTTTCATGGGAAGCGTCTGCCAAAGAATATTTAAAGCTATATAAGCATCTAATGAAATGAAATCAGAACTGCGAAAAGATTATATTCTAGATAAGTATGTGATTATTGCGCCGCGCCGCGGTAGCCGTCCCGAGACTCATGATATTAACTACGAGTCCTCCCCGGGTCATTTAACGGTTGAACCTAAAGATTGTGGTCTTTGTTTCCCGCATCTTGATTTAAAGAAGAAACTTTTCATCTGGGGGGGTAGGAAAAATTGGCGGATGATTACTTTGCCTAATAAATATCCGGCCGTTACTTTAGACAATCCTAAAGCTTATGGCTGGCAGGAAGTGGTTGTGGAGACGCAGAATCATAATTTGCAACTGGAAGAATTACCACAAAACCACATTACAAAACTTTTGGAAGTTTACGCCATCCGCACCAAAAGCATTATGGCTAATTCTAAAATTGAATATATTTTGATTTTTAAAAACAACGGCGGTAAGGCTGGCGCGACCATTCAGCACTCTCACTCGCAGATTTTTGCCACCGGTTTTGTGCCCCAGCATTACATGGATAAATCCCAGCGCGTGCAAGCGTATAAACTTAAAACCGGGCATTGTATCTACTGCGATGTTATTGCCAAAGAACGGCGCGGTCCGCGGCTTGTATATGAAGACAAAAAAGTAGTTGCCTTTACGCCATACGCTTCAGTATACAATTATGAGCTTTGGCTTATGCCTAAGCGGCATGTTGATAATATTACTGATTTAACTTTAGCTGAACGACAATCGCTTGCCCGAATGATGAAGCAGTCTATTAACAAGATAGTTCATAATCTTCAACTTGCTTACAATTATTATTTTCATCAGATAGTTCACGACACCGACGAACATTTGTATATCAAAATTACGCCGCGCGGCAGTACTTGGGCTGGGGTGGAAATTGCTTCGGGTATTATTATCAATCCAGTGCCGCCCGAGAAAGCCGCTATTTTTTATCGGCGTTGACCCCGTTAGAAGGCCCACTTAACTATGGAATGACTAATCATGCCCACTCTTGCCGCAAACAAAAATAGCTCATATTAAATTGATGGCCTTCTAACGGGGTTATGTTTTTAATTGTTCATGCTACTGTTGGCGCGGCTATTGGTGAGAGGCTAGAGCCGCCAGCCTTCTCTTTTTGGGCAGGATTTTTGTCGCATTTTGTCGCGGATATAATTCCGCATGGCGACGAAAGATCTGGACGACTGCTTTTTTGCCCAGAACGACTTCATTGGCTCGTGATTCTGGCAATAATTGACGGTCTGGCGGCCATGTCTTTAATAGCAGTTTTGTGGTTAGGCGGCTTTTTTAATAACGCTATTGGCGCCATGGCCGGTGCGCTTGGCGCTATTATGCCCGATGTGCTGGCCGGTTTTTCCGAGCTTTCTCACGGCAAATTATGGCCGCATTTTGCGCGCTTTCACGAGCGAAACCACAAACTCATTAATTACGAGATACCACTCGTTGCTGGAGGCGTGGTGCAATTTGGCTTTTTCTTGGTCACTATCTATTTATCCCGTTAGAAATAACACTCCGCCACTCTGCGGCGTGGGTTACCGCTCGGGACCATTCACGTGGAGGTCGCAATACCTCGCGGGAATTTCTAACGGGATTTATTAAAACCAGTTCCCTTTTGATCATTAATTGAATTTAAGATTTCGTTTAAGTTTAGCTTCTTCGCCCTTTGGCCCAATGACCGCTAGGTTCAATCTGTTCGCTTTGAAAATTGTTTTGGCTACGCTTTGCACTTCGCTTACCGTCACCGCTTCAACGCGTTTTAAAATTTCGTCAATGGCTAAGGCTCGGCCATAAAGCATGGCTTGATCGCCGACAAAACCAGCCAGAGCGCTTGACGACTCCAGTCCAATTACTGATTTACCCTTGATGTAGTCTTTGGCTTTCTTGAGTTCATCCGGTTTAACTCGGAATTTCCGTACAGTATCATATTCTTGCATAATCACAGATATAGCTCTGTCCACGTCCTTATTTGGCACCCCCGCTTGGGTTGACAAATATCCGGTGTCGGTGTAGTGATGAGCGCGGGTGGCCACATAATAAGCTAAACCGTGCTCTTCTCTTAGAGACATAAATAATCGCGAGCTCATATTGCCGCCAAGAATCGTGGCCAAAATCCCTAAAGCGTAACGGCGTTTGTCATAAGTATTAAAAGCTCTAACGCCAAGTTCCAGATGAGTTTGATCAGTGTCTTTGGCAAATAGCTTGAAGCCGATATTTTTTTGCTGTTCATGTACCTTAGGTTTATTTGGCGCTCGGCCAGTTTTGAGGGTGGGGAAATAGCGGCTTATTAGTTTTTTTGTTTTAGTTTCATTGATATTTCCAGTCACTACCACAATAGTTTCTTTTGCCACATAGCGTTCAGCAAGATATTTTGTGAAGTCGGGCTTCGTGAATTTGGAAATTATTTCTTTTGTTCCGGCAATGTCCCAGCCAGCCGGCTGATCTCCATAGAGTAAATTTTCAAACACATCGCTGATATAAGACGTTGGCGTATCATAATACATGCTGATCTCTTGGGCGATTACTCCTTTTTCTTTTTCAATTTCTTCTTCTTTAAGCAGGGGATTCAAGAGCATATCAGACACCCAGTCAATGGCGAGCTCCAAGTGCTTGGCATCAACTTTAGCATAGTAACCGGTGCGTTCTTTGTCAGTAAAAGCATTGTATTCGCCGCCCACCCGATCCAAAGTTTCCGCGACAGCCAATGGCGTTGGCCGGTTGGTCGTACCTTTAAAAAACATATGCTCTAGAAAGTGCGACAGACCATTCATACGTTTCGTTTCATATTTTGATCCGGCACGGACAAGTACGAGTACGGTTGCCGTTTCCGTGCTGGGCATCGGCACAATATAAAGAGTGAGTCCGTTTGAGAGTTTAGTGTGGGGGTAAGCCATAAGTTGTAAGTCTTAAGCTGTAAGTTTTTCTTTAAGGTATGATGGCAAATCGGTTGCTACTATTCGCTCCTGCTTCATCGTGTCTCTATCGCGTACGGTGACAGTATTATCTTCAAGCGTGTCAAAGTCAACGGTGACGCAATATGGCGTGCCGATTTCGTCTTGTGAATAATAGCGCTTGCCTATGTTGCCGCGATCATCCCAAGCGATTGGAGTCAGTGAGTAGCTTGTAGTAAGTAGTTTGTAGATATCTCGAGCTTTTTTGATGAGTTCGGGTTTGTTGGCTAAAAGCGGGAATACGGCCACTTTGTATGGCGCTAGCCATGGCTTGAGGCGCAAGACTATGCGATCCTTTTGTGTGTCGTCGTAGGCTTCCAGAAGTGCCACGAGCACTGTGCGGTCCACGCCCCAAGTTGGCTCAATGACATGCGGGAGAAATTTCTCACCAGTGTCCGGGTCAGCGTAGGTTAAGTCTTCTCCGCTTGCTGTTGCATGGTTTTTAAGGTCAAAGTCGCCACGGTAAGCAAGGCCGTAAAGTTCTTTCTGGCCAAATGGATAGTCATATTCAATGTCAACGGTACGCTTGGAGTAGTGTGCTCGTTCGCCATCTGGAATATCCACATAGTGGAGATGTTTTTCAGAAACTCCTAGGTGCTTTAACCAAGATTTCATTTCTTGAAGCCAATAATCAAAGTGCTTTTGCCACTCCGCGTCTTTTTTGGGTGGAGGAACGAAGTACTCAATTTCCATTTGTTCAAACTCGCGCGTGCGGAAAATGAAGTTGCCGGGCGTGATTTCGTTCCTAAAGGCTTTACCCGTCTGGGCAATGCCAAAAGGGAGTTTGGCTCGCGTCGTTTGTATCACGTTTTTAAAATTTACGAACATTGCCTGCGCCGTTTCTGGACGAAAATACACGATGTTGGCCTTGTCTTCAGCCGGGCCTAGAAACGTTTTCAGCATCAAATTGAATTGCGAGGGGGCGGTGAATGTGCCGATCGTCTCGCAGTTTGGGCAGGATTTTTTTAAATCAATATCATCTGCTCTAAATCGTTCATGGCAATTCTTACATTCCACTAGTGGGTCTTGGAAGTTTTTTAAGTGCCCACTCGCTTCCCAAACCTTTGGATTCATAAGAAGTGCGGCGTCAAGACCGACGATATCGTCACGGCCATGCACAAATCTCTTCCACCATTCTTGTTTTATGTTGTTTTTGAGCTCCACTCCCAAGGGGCCATAATCCCAAGAGTTCGCCAGCCCCCCATAAATTTCAGAACCCGGATACACGAAGCCGCGACGCTTCGCGAGAGAAACAATTTTATCCATGAGATCGGCCATACTATAAATTCAGAAATTTAGGAGGGCCAGCCCGCCATAAATTTCAGAACCGGGGAAAATGAACCCCCGGCGTTTGCAGAGTGCGACAATGGTTTCTAAATGGTCAGCCACACTAGTGATGGAATGGTGAATAAAGAATCAGGAATAATGAATGTTGAAAATAATCAAACCAAATTCATAATTCCGTATTCAAAATTCTAGCGTGAATTCGGCTTAGCTTCCGATCGGTTTCTTGACGAGAGTAAGTCATTTATCACTACCATAGCTGCCGTGGCTATGGGTATGGCTAAGAGCGCTCCAGCTATGCCAGCCAGCCTCGCCCCAATCAAGAAAACCATAATGGAAACTACTGGTGAGAGGCCAAGAGCCTTTTCCATAATCTTTGGTACAATGATGTTGTTTTCAAAAAGCTGCATCAGATAATAAGCGGCGATAACAGTAAGAATCATCAACGGTGAGATAGAGGAGGCAATAATCACTGCTGGCACAGCCCCTAGTAGCGGTCCAAGGTATGGTATGAATTCGGTTAGCCCCGCTATCATCGCGAGAACGAGAGCATAGGGCATGCCGATAGCTAAAAGGATAAGATAAGTCACGGCGCCAATAATAGCCATCAATGTCACTTGGGCGCGCAACCATATGCCCATTTGTTTTTGTAGGCGAGTGATGAGATTAGTAAAATAGGCCTGATGTTGTTTGGGAGCGATCATGGCGATTCGTTTAATGGCGCCCTCATCCACCACCAGATAATAAGTAATAAATAGCACTAAAATGAATGAGGCAATCCCTCCAAAAATACTAGACACAACCGAGAAGGCGCCAGTGGTTGCGCTCGTCACGGCGTTAGAGAGACTTTGTAGTGGTGCGCCGTTACTGCCAGTTTGCTGATTCACATTGATTAGCCACTCATTAATTTGTGTGTAGTAGTGGGGAAAGGCTTGAGCGATTTGTCCGATCTCATCAATGAGGGGCGGAGCGATAAGCACAATCGCTGAACTGATGACGGCTATGAGAATGGCGTAAATAGTCAACATGCAGACTGCCCGGGGTATATGGTATTTTTTTTGCAGGGTATCAACCCAAGGATCAAGAGCGGCGGCAAAAAGGAGTGAAGCGATCAGAAGAATGAGTACATCGGCAATGAGATACAATGCCCATAACAACAGCAATATTAAGGCCACCTTGACAAGCGTCAGAGTGGACACGGTAACCATGTGCGGTGTGACACCTTTAGTCATATTCATTAGTGCTATATACTGTTTTTAGTATAACCTAATTTAAGATAAAGCTCAAAAGCCGTTTTATGCCGGTTATTATGGAAAACAAACAAGCCCGTTGGCGCTATCATATTCTTGCCACCTGGGAGGCGGGGATTGTGCTTACTGGACAAGAGGTTAAGTCTCTAAAAACCGGTCATGGTGACATCAGAAATGCGTATATTTCAGTGCGTCCGGCGGCCAGTCATGGCAAGCGTCGCCAGAGATTTGAGGCGTTGTTAATTAATGCTCACATACCGCCATACACCAAAGCCGGACCCTTGCCCAGCTACGATCCTTTGAGGCCTCGTCGGCTTTTATTTCATGGCCATGAACTCATGGCCATGATGGGGAAGATTCAAACTGCCGGCTTGACACTAGTGCCGCTTCGCGTGTATACTCTCAACCGTCGCTTGAAGATCTTGGTGGGGTTGGCCCGTGGCAAATCCACTATTGATAAGCGAGCGACAATCCGTCGTCGGGAGACAGAGCGTGAGCTTCGGCGATACGTCCTCAAGAGAAAAAGGTAGCCCCGACGTTATGGTCGGGGCGCTCACTTCGTTCGCGGGGATGATTGGATTCGATGGAGAGTTCTTTTCAAGAAAGGCAGGTAGAGCGCGAGATCGCTCTTTAATATCTCTCAAAAAAATAATTGCCAATACACTGGCTAGCAAGATCAGAAACGCTTTTGCGTCTTTGACTCTTGTACCTGTTCTTGCCTAACTAAGGCGAGAGCCATCCCACTCCTTTTGCTAGGGGAAGGAGAAATGGGGTGTCATATAACCTTAGCGCGCCGTTTAGCTAGTTTCCGGCGAGGCGGCGCTATCAAAGGGAACTCGATCATTGGTTGGCGCTTCGGACAATTAGTGATTTAAATTATCCCGCAAGCTAATCCTGTAGTCTTTCTTGTTACCCACTCTTCAGACAGGGGTTCAATTCCCCTCATCTCCACCATGTACCACTCGCTTTGCTCGGGCTGCGCCCTGCATTTTGCGGTGCAGGGTACATGGCATCGCCATAGCGTCAGCAAGGCGAGTGGTACATGCCCTGTACCGGAGCAACGCGACTGGTTCAGGGTAATCAAATAACAGATGAAATTCTATTATGTATACATTCTTCGCAGTCTTAGAGATGAACGATTTTACGCGGGATTCTCAGAGAATTTGCGGCGGCGTATAGATGATCACAATAGCGGTAAAAATGCATCAACAAAGTATCGCCGGCCACTAGAACTTGTTTTTTATGAAGCGTTTTTGAACAAAGCTGATGCCATGAAGCGCGAGCGATACTTTAAGACAACGAAGGGTAAGGCGGTTCTAAAAAGTATGCTCATTCATTTTCTTCAAACAAAAACAAAACATAATTATTAATATTAAGCGGCAATAAGATCTTCACTGGTTTACATATTTCGCAAAAAGCACCTTTTATGATCTCTTTTTTACCGTCTTTCTGCGGGTAATCTCGTAGCCAGACGACCACCCACTTAATCAATTTAATCTAAATTTCCCTTGCGCAAAACTTTTAGACCTTATTTTCGTCCGCCAACAGTTCCACAGTTTCGTGTTAATCGCGAAATTCGTGTTCCCGAAGTTCGTTTGATAGATGAAAACGGGATTAATGCGGGTATTGTTCCGATAGAGGATGCCCTAAAGCGAGCCGAAGAAGCTGGGCTTGATTTGGTGGAAGTTTATCCCTCGGCGTCGCCGCCAGTTGCCAAAATTTTGAATTTTCATCAGTTGAAGTATAAACAGGGCAAGGAGATTCAAAAACAAAAGGCTCGGCAGAAGAAGCAGGAAATAAAAGGCATCCGTTTGTCTCTTAGGATCAGCCAGCACGATCAGGATATGCGCCTTGAACAGGCCGTGAAGTTTCTGAAAGAAGGGAATAAGTTACGCATTGAATTACCCCTGCGAGGTCGCGAGAATCAGCACCAAGATATTGCCCGCTCCATTATGGAATCATTCATTGAGCAGTTAAAAACCCGCCATTCATTAAGCATTGAACAGCCATTACAAAGACAAGGTGGCAAACTTTCATTAATTTGCCTGCCCCGTTAGAAAGCCGTCTTAATGCCTTGGCTCTATCTCTCTAATCACCAACGCTACTATGATTATTTATCTAACCGCTTATCTTATCAGCCCCGCAGTAGCGGGGCTGGGAAGGCTTTCTAACGGGGACTGCCCCGTTAATTTTAGATATTAAGTTATATGAAACTAAAAACTAGAAAAAGCATTGCTAAGAGATTTAAATTAAGCGGCAAGAAGCCAAACCGTTGGGGTAAGGCGCCTAAGCTAATTCGTAAATCCGCCGGTCAAGATCATTTCAATGCCCGCGAGTCAAGCAAGACAACGACCAAGAAACGTCGTCGTCACAGCGCTTTTGCGTCTGATCAAAAAAATATCCGTCGTTTCATGCCCCGTTAGAAGTCCGTTTAGCTAATATTAATTATTCTTATTACCACCAACGTATTTATGTTAATTTACTCAACAGTTAATTTAATCAGAAAAAATGTTATGAACATTTTTTCTGGGAAGGCTTTCTAACGGGGTATGCCCAGAGTTAAACGCGGCATGATGCATGCCAAAAGGCGCAAGAACATTTTGAAGCGGGCCAAGGGCTACATGTGGGGCCGCAAGAATCGGATCAAGCTAGCCAAGGTGGCCGTGGTCAAAGCCGGTGTTTATGCTTATCGTGATAGGCAAAAGAAAAAGGGGGAATTCCGGCGCTTGTGGCAGATACGTATTGGCGCGGCCGTCAGACCCTACGGTTTGTCTTATTCTCGTTTCATTAATATATTGAAAAGGAAGAATATTGAGCTGGATAGAAAGATTTTGGCCGAGCTAGCGGCTGAACATTCGGTTATATTCAAGGCCTTGATGAAAAAGGTGTTAAGTCAGTGATCGTAGCTCGTTTGACCCCGCACAGTTCGGGCGCGTGGTGCTGGCCCCGTACCGTCCCGACATCAGGCGGGACTGGTGCGTGGGTAGCCCGGTCTAACCCCATATCAATCCCGCTACACGGGATGATACGGGGCACGGCACGTCTCCCTGTCATGGAGAACCCGCGCACTGATTTGCCGCAGGCAAATAGTACGGGGCAAGGATCGCTTTTATGTTATGTATTAGTTTTGTTACAATTTGATATATTAGTTTTCTGTCTCTTTCCGCGGGCGCGTGGTGTAGCCCGGTTAACACGTCTCCCTGTCACGGAGAAGATCGCCGGTTCAAATCCGGTCGCGCCCGCAGAGTGAGGCAGAGTAGATTAGTCGTCGCCGGCTGTGCTCCGTAGTTCCGCCGTAGGCGGATACTATGGGGTTCAAATCCGGTCGCGCCCGCCTTGTGCGGGGTCATGTGTATGTTGCCTGGACGGTTCAGGGTAGAGATAATTCCATAAGTTTAAAAAATGAGGGCCGGAAGCTAATGAGCTTCCGGCCCTTGTTGAATGACCGCTGTGAGGGGGTCAGACACCGCCATTCCTTTGGCGGTATCTGTCCCACATTTCCAGACGGTTGAGAGCGTTCACAAATGCCAAGGCGCTGGCAGTAACCACGTCCGTGTGGACGCCGTGTCCGTCCATGCTCATTTCTCCCACCCGAATGCGGCATGAGATTTGACCTTGCGCTTCAGCGCCGCCGGTCATTTTACTGCCGCCGTAGCGCTCAAGCTTGAACGGGTGCCCCGTCAGTTTCCCAATGGCCAAAGCGCAAGCATCCACCATGCCGTCACCTTCTGCCTTGAGGGTTTTAGGTTTACCATCAACGCGAATAGTGACAGTCGCTCGGGCTCGTGTTAGATGATGCCGTCGGTGCTGTTTGTCTGATAAGTTTATGACGGCGCTCGGGGCCACTCTTACCAGTTCATAGCGTTCTTGTGTTTCAAGCACCAGCTTGGCGATGAGAACACGGAGATCATCTTCGTAAATGCTTTTTTTCAAATCCGCTAGTTCCTTGAAGCGCGCGAACGCCTTGTCAATATCCACATCCGGCCGAAGAAGACCCAGTGTTTTCAAGCGATCCACAAAACCACTTCGCCCCGAGTGTTTGCCCATCACCAGCTTATTGCTGGCCATGCCCACATCTCGCGGTCGCATGATCTCATAGGTACGCTTCTCTTTCAGCACTCCATCCTGATGAATGCCGGCTTCGTGGGCAAAGGCGTTGTCACCGACGATTGGTTTGTTGATGGGCACGGTGAGCCCCGTGATATGCGAAAGCAGGCGGCTCGTTGGATAGATTTCTCTGGTGGCGATGTTGGTTGCAAGGCCAAAGAAATCGCGCCGCGTTTTCATGGCCATGACCACTTCTTCCGATGAGCAGTTGCCGGCGCGCTCGCCAATGCCATTGATGGTGCACTCAATTTGTCGCGCGCCGTTCTTGACAGCGGAGAGCGAGTTGGCCACCGCCAGCCCAAGATCGTTGTGGCAATGCGCGCTCCAGCACACCCTCTGGCCGCCCGGCGTGTGGCTGATGAGATAGCGAAACAGCGCGCCAAACTCTTCAGGAACCGCATAGCCGGTGGTATCTGGCACGTTCAAGGTCGTGGCGCCGGCCTTGATGACCTCGCCGAAGACTTGCACCAGATAGTCCGGATCACTGCGCGAGGCATCTTCAGCCGAGAATTCTATGTAGTCAATGAATCGCCCCGCAAATTCAACCGCTCGGCATGCGGCATCCAGCACCTCGTTTGGGCTCATCCCGAGCTTCTTTCTCATGTGCAGTTTTGAGGTAGCGATGAAAATGTGGATACCAGGGCGGCGGGCATTAGCCACGCTTTTCAAGGCATTCTCAATGTCTTTCGGCCTTGTGCGGGCAAGACTTAGAACAATCGGCCTCTTTACTGCTTCGGCCACGCGCTTTACCGCCTCAAAATCTCCGGGCGATGAAGCGGCAAAGCCGGCCTCAATCACGTCCACCCCCAATCGCTCCAGTTGGCGCGCCATCAGCACCTTCTCGCCCGTGTTCATGGTGGCACCGGGCGACTGCTCGCCGTCGCGAAGCGTGGTGTCAAAGATCTGCACCTTTTCTGCTGCTGTCATGTTGACTCCTCCTTTTTGCGTATTGGTTGTGTTGGGTTGTTTTTATCATCTACCACTTTCCAATTCCATAGAATTGGAAAGTGATGACGGTGCGTCCTTGTTAATTTCAATGTAGCGCGTTGTTAATGAACGTTTCCCTCCTAGTTTTTTCGTTTGGGCAAAGAGCCATAAACGAAGCCAGCCCTCGGTGGAGGGCTGGCTTATGAGTATCTAGAGTTATTTTAAAATTCAGCTACGCACAAGCGAACCTTCCACCCGAAGGGCTAAGCAAAAGGAGTCCCAAAAGCAGGTTGGCTTGTTGTATGGCTTGATGCATAAATTAAAGTATGGTTAAATGGTATGTTCTTTGATAATTGTTGTCAATGAAAATTTTTGACAAAATCGCCATAATATGTTATCATTATAATAAATATATGAAAAATCCCAAAAAATTAATGAAAACCGTAAAGAAGTCAGCAATACATAACATCACTAGGGCCAAAAACACGAAAGAGCCAGACGCCATAATGAGGATTTCTTTTTATTTAGCAGTATCTGATATGTCGCCGCAGGCAAAAAAGTCGTGGGCAACATTATTGCCGTATATGAGTAAGATCCAACTTGAGCGGCTGGCAAATGTTCTGGAGACGGAGTTTTTAAATGCAGCCACCAAGAGTATTGACGATGAATTTAAGAAAGAACTGAAGCAAGTCGCTACTACATACGTGGATTCTGCCGATGACGTTCCTGTGCGAGCTCCGGTGCTGAAGCGCGTTCGTCTTTCTGGCGAAAACAATGCTAAAACTCATTTAACCCCAGAACAGCAGGTTATATTATTGAGGGTACTTAAGGAGTATTTTCAACATCGCGTTCGGAACATTCGCATAAAACAATACAGCTCCGTGGCCAAAGTTATTGAGCGTTTAGATAAAGAACGGGTCGAAGAATTGCTTCGTTCCATAAAATCGTGAATATGGCAATCACAGATCATCGGCACAGAGCAAAACGGTTTCGGTCTTCGCATGGTTCGCCTCCCGACACGCCAGAGCAGCGTGCTTTAACAGATTTTTTGCATGGCAAGGAGAAGGAGGATGTAGCTACTCCACGGGTCGTCAATGATGCTGTCACAGATATTAAAAGAGTGTCTACAGAAGCGGTGGACGCAAGGGTTGAGCCTATAATTACTCATGAGGGGGTAAGGGGATCAATGCCAGCGGACGTGATTCATGATGACGAGGTTGTTGCTAAACTGGCGAAAGACATTCAGGATGTTGTTGACGCAGTTGCTAGCGGTGATGATGCGGCAGTTGCAGAAGCGAGAAATTTTGTCGCTGGCGATGCCACGGCAACCTCTGTGATAGATGGAATTACAGCCGAGGTGACTGGGCCGGAAAATCCTTACGAGCAAGGTGAGTGGAGTTTCAGTTACGATTCAGAAGGTGTTTACGCGACGTATCAACCAGCGGGCGAAATGCCTGCTGGCTTCATAGTTCGCTTCAATGAGAATCAAGAGGTTGCTGGAATAGATTGCGCTGATGGTTATTCTCTGCCGGATGGTCATGAAGAGCTTGTTAGGGCGGCAGTAGGGAAGGCTATTTCCAAAGAAATAACTCCAGGCGAATGGAAAGAATGGATTCAGGTCTACAAAGTAAGTTCGTCGCCATCGCCAGAGTCGCTACCTGATGCACTTACACAATCAGTTGATACTGCTCCGCCTTCCAGTGTCAACAAAGAACCGGCGACGCCAAGCAATCCTGGGAATGATCGGCGAGAGAGCGCTCGGACACGTTGGCCAGAGGTGACTAGTTGGAAGTTTGAAGGCGATGCCCGGCGAGGAGAGGTTGTACTTATAGGTCCGCTCGCCGATGGTTCTGGCGTTATTCGCGCACGACTAAAGCTTAATGCGAGGGTTGGCAAAGAAGTTACGTTGCGTAAGTATATAGGCGACAGGGCTTACGATTTTAGAAAAGAGGATGCAGATGAGCATGCTTTTTACAAACGTGCAGTTTTGCGAGCTATTGGCGATAAAACGGACGAGCTCGCGAGCGATCTCAGAGTTTTTGCCCATAAAGGCATTACTGATTTGGCAGGCGTTGTGCCCGAGAAATTTTCAGGGCAAGGTCCAGAACCGCCCGTGGCGGCACCAGTGCCAGCTGTTACAATAGAGCAAAGTATCGAGCGTCGAGCTGACGTTCTTACCTGGACGCGGGTCGGCGCTAACGAGCTGGGGTGTGAGTTACCAACCGGTCGTATTATTCATGTTAATGTGAAACTGAATAGGGTTGACGGAGAGTACGTGCCAGAGCATCCGTATGAGCCGAGCAAGATCAAAAAAGGATCAGCAACGCCGCTTCCTGATGGCCCGGAAAAGGACAGTATTCTTGCGAGTGTACGTTTAGAGTTAGAGCGGAGACGTCTAGACGGCCGTTATCCTTACGAGCGTCAGCCGGAAACGGCGGCAAAACCTCAACCCAGCGAGCAAGAAATTGGCATTGATCATCCAAAAGAAATTGGTGAGACAGTTGAGATAAAAGCTAATGTTTTTGGCGATTGGCATCCCGAATGGAAACCCAGAGAAGGAAGGGGTGGAGCCGATGGATCATATGTTTTCTTGGAGTCCGATGGCCCAGACGGTATGGGCGTACGGTGCGTCGTAGGCATTGCCCCCAATGGTACCGTTCGGCGCGTGGAATTGGAGGGGAGTCTTCCCAAAGAGCTCACTCTTCAGAATAGACTACGCGAAGCAGCACGAAGAGATGTTGAAAAACAACTTAGCGCCGGCACATTATCGCTGCGTGAATTAAAGCGACGGGTATCAGACGATCATGCCGTTCCTGAAATGGTTACACCAGAGGTGGCCAAGGCAATGGAAGAAGTATATGGTATTCGTAAACGAGAAATTACAGGGCCGGAACATCCGCCAAAGTCGGAACTGTCACCCGGTCCAGAAATCCCGTCGCCAATTCAGCCGCCGGAATTGACTGCTCGGCCCGACATTCCTTCAATAACGACGCCAGAGAATACCCCAGGTACTGGTGGAGAGTCCGTGGAGCCTCTACCGCGTCCACCCTCTGACCAAGCTGGTCGTAGTGTAATCCGCTCTACGGCGCGCGGTCTGTGGTCTGTTTTGGGGCCGATTCTTGGTGCGTCGGCTCCTGGCATAATCAAAAATTATGTGCAACAACGTTTCGCCGTTCGCGGCTTTCTTGGCCGAGGTGGGCTGGAAGAAGAGATGCAAAAACTTCTGCACACTGTCAAGGAGAAGAAAGAAACTCCGACGGCCAACGTTTCCGTGCGTGAGGCTTTGAAAAAGTTTCGTGAAGGGGTTGGGGACGCTCCGCTTGATCCAGATCAAAAAAATCATAGTATGACTCGTACTCGTCAAGAGGGCGCTATTATGCAACACGTCGCAGAGCCGGATCGTGCCGCTCTTAGACAAGAAATGGCAAAGGTTCTCTGGGAGCATCGTAAAATGCGCATGCGGGCCAAGCGTGGACGACTCGAAGGGCAACTTGGCGCCGAGGATACCTACGCGCGCGAGGGGAACCTCTCGTCGGCCGAGCACGCTCAAAATAGGCAAGAGCTTGAGCAGTTTAATGAGGAGCGTACGCGGCGTGAGTTTGAGAGGAGGGCGGAAGAGATGGACCGGGCGATAAGGGACTGCGTTAAGAATTACGCAACGACAAAGATAAATGGAATGCGGACGGTGAAGGAGAGTCTAAATACTGTTCTCGTTGCTTCGTCTGCGGTAGTGCCGATGGCGCTCGCCGGTCGTGGAGTGATGTATGGCGCAATGTCCGTTGCCGAGCGACACCAGCGGTTAAATCGGGAGTACCTTAATCGTAAAGCGGAGGCCGAGCGTAAGGCTGGTCGGGAGAATAGCCGCCGTCTATCGAAAGCGAAAGATGGAGAGCCTGTTGAACGCGTAACCCCAGCGTTAGTGGATCGGCCAGAATTTTGGGAAAACGTGATTAAGGGCGGGTTTTGGGAGACCATGAGCGATACAGCCAAGTTGACATCAATTGCCAAAACATTTGTTCATAAGGGTCGTTATCGGAATTGGTCAAAAGAGGAAAAGGCGCAGGGGTTACGTACTGCTCAAGCGCTGGGTAGTATTGCGCGTACAGTTGGCATTGGTAAATCTGCTTTAACGGTGGCGGTGGGATGGGATGCAGTGAAAGCAAGTTTTAGTATTGATCAAATTCTTGCTCACATGGAAGAGCATGATGGAATTTTAGGATCAACAGTAGGATCAGTCGCCGCTGGTTTCAAAGAAAACGTGGTTCGCACCTTTAGCCCAGCTATTTGGGCGAAGGATTGGGTAGTTGGTCATGGACGCGTCGGTGTTAATTTGTCAACAAGTGGGGGAGGTGGTGAACGGCAGATGGGTGGCGGTGGTGGTATATTAACTCCTGAAGCTGGAGACAGAAGCGTTGATATCACAAACGAGATGCATCTGCCCTCAAAGTGGACCGCTGGTATTACGCATGAAGGCGGGCACAGTATTGTTCATGTTTATGACGATCGTGGTGTCGTGCGTGTAATGGTTCCTGATACCGGAGGCTTAACCACTGAAGGGATAATACGTATTGCCGATGAGCGCGTAGCGGAAAATCATGCTCCTGCTGTTCCAGTAGAGGGGGCTGGCTCCAGGCCGTCAGAAGCATCTGCTCCTCCTCACATTCCGCCTGCTGTGGAACAAGCCCAGGGGCAATCAGCTGGTCGTTCAAGCAAACAGCCAGGTATATACGCCGGCACAAGCGCCGCCAAAGTTGGCCTGCCCGCTGGCACAAGCGCCGCCGAAGCGCATGCATCCGAAGCGCCGATAGTTGATAAATCTGGCGCAATAAGCATGGGTGGACTCCCTGATTCAGAAAAGGAATTTCCACCAAGTGAGATGTCTTGGACCGGTAAGGTGGGTAAGGGCGATTCAATTCTTGAATTGCTTAAACACGCCTACGAGAAAAACGCCGAAAATCTTGGTTACACTGGTGACATCAATAACGCGGCCGACTTGAGAGCCTGGGCAGAAACCACTAGTACCCGTCAATTTGTGGCTGATTATCTTTGGGACTATGGTCGCCCCGGAGCGGCCCATCATGATGCGGAAGCGGCCGCCATGTGGCAAAAATTAGTCGGGAATAGCGAAGTGCCTTCACCTCGCGAATTACTGGATTCAATGAAGCGTCTTTCAATAAATGACTTCAATCATGTTCTTCAAGATAAAGCGGCAAATTTAGTTTTTGAAAAAGATGATATTTCATTAGACGATAAGGGCAATATCCATGTAGCCGCTCCTGATGGCACTGAACGATTAGGACATATTCCTGAACGTGGCTCACGCGCTGGCATATCGACGGCGGACGTGGCCGGGGCAGATCGTAGCGGCGTAACTCGTGAAATAATCTGGCAGGACAATGTAGACAATAAGGGAGTACTTACGCGTACATCTCATTTTAACGCGATTGAATTTGATAGGTTTATGGATAACCCGGACGTGGCGCGCTCGCATCTGCCCAGCGACTGGACTGTTGATTTCACTGCGGATGAGCACGGGGTGCCAGAACACGCGATTATAAAAAACGCACTTGGTGATCAGGTCGTGGTATTAGAAAATGATCAATGGGATGATCCATCTACAGCTACACATGAATTTACTAAACACATTAATGATGAGCTTGGGCGTATGACCGGACGAACCGCTAATCATGAGGCTTTAGCAAATATTCCAGCAGAACATCTGCGAGGGAGCAAAAGTTCAGTAATAGAAGATAAACATCGTAGCGGTTTGCCGGTTGAGCACAATACTGCGACGCGCGGGCATAGTGCTGATGACGCTAGTACCGCAGGGAAGGAAGTTACTCACGCAGTCAAGCATGGCGTGAGTTCCCGCGCGGTTGATCACGACCGGGCGTTTCTTGGTGCTGGCAAGGGCGGGAAAACAGTGGCGCTGGCGAAACAATTCCAGGCATCGTTTGGAGAAGAAACCCAGTTGTTCATTAATCCACATGGAGCGGCAGAGCTTCGTAATGATACTGAAGTTGCTATGGGGCGAGAAATGGTGGCTGATTACCTTCGTCTTTTTGGTCAATCTTTGAGCGGTCGCTTTAACATTGATGCTCAGCAGTTGTTTCAGAAAGTGGGCAGTCAGGGCGTCGATCTCTCAACCCCCGAAGGAGTGAGTCAGGGGCTAGATAATCTTTCGGCAAAGGAGATTCGCTATGTATTGAAGTATCTTATTCCAGAGGCGATTAAAGACCACGAACTGCGTTCACTCGGTCCTCTTGGGTTTGAAGAATCATCTAAAGTTGATTCAGAGGTTGGTATCCCAGCAGGCACAAGCGCCGCCGAAATCGGAGTCCCTGCTGGCACCAGCGCCGCAGAAGTGGGTGTCCCTGCTGGCACCACCGCCGCAGAAGAGGGCTTACCAGCCGGTACTAGCGCCGCAGAGGTGGGGTTGCCTGCTAGCACAAGCGCCGCCGAAATCGGGGTCCCTGCTAGTACCAGTGCCGCCGAAGTTGGCTCGTCCTCTGGCGCGAACATCATTACCGAAGCAATTCAATCTGGCAAAGGAGAACGAGGTGTGCGGCAAGCAATTAGTGATATTTTTGGCGACAAAAAACAGACGCCAGATGCTGAACAATCACCGACGCCAACCCCAGATTTAAGTCCAACAGCCGAAGCGTCAGCCACCGAAACTTCGGATGTCAGCCCCACAGAAACTCCCAAGAGCGAACTATCGGCAAGCGAAACTGGCCAAACCTTGTCAGAAGTTGCTTTGGAAACAGTTGACCCCGCATCTTTGCCTCACCTTCCGAATGATTGGCGGGCCGAGCTAAGTATTGCTCCTGATGGGATTGCCACACGTGTTGATTTTTATGGACCAAAAGGGGAGCATGGATTTTTGCTTAATTTAAACAAACAACATTCTACTCCAGAGTTGCTTCGCCGCGCTGATCGGCTGTTGGAAGGTCGTGAAGGGCCGGTGGACGAATAGGTTGTCATTGGTAAATTTTTGAAAAGAAAAAGAGCGAGTCGGAGTTGTCTTAGACAATCTCTGCTCGCTCTTTGCTTGTTCAAGTGGCGGTCGTCCCCTCTGCGACCCGCCGCTCGTGCGTTGTCATGAATCCCGCACCATGGTTTGACCGCCATGGTGCGGGACAAACGGCTTCCTCCTTAGCCGTTTTTGGGCCAGACCTCTAGCCACGTGCGGTCGAGTACCGCTTGGTAGCAATGACGGCCCCCAAAGCCCGGGAGATAAACCCTCCCCTTGGCCGAGGTTACGTAAATCGGTTCCCGTCCCTCAGCCTTGACCCAAATCGGGTGGTCGTGCTGAAAGTTGGTGGGGGAGTGGTAGCACCGCTCTTCTCCTGCCGCAAGCACCCAAATCTCCTTGCCATCTTGGCGAAGGGGGGCCGATTGAACTGGTGGTGTGAGTAGGGGAAGGGATGAGGGTAGGGCGGCCGATCGGTCCGGCAAAATAGCAGATGGTGTTGAAGCGCTTAATGCCGACCACGATTTTGCCACCCATTGCTTGAGTGTGTCTCTCGTTACCTCTGCAGTTTCACGAACGAGGCGCTTGACCCGTTCTACTTTCGGGTCCGAGACCGTGAGGCCAGAAACAGCATCCACTTCGTGGTAGTATCTCACCGTCACTTTCTGCTCTCGAGTCCTTTTCTGCTTAAGAGTGAGCGATTGGTTACTCCTGATTGCTGCCAATGCACGGTTATACTCGTCCGTGAGTTGGTTGAGACGCTCCCTTTTGTGCGTATCAAGAGCGGCTTGCATCCCTAGGGCAGGAGCGCTGAATTCATCATAGAATTTCAGACGGGTTGCTTCCGACCGTTCTTCCATAGCGGCTTGTGGTTTAACACCCACGTATGGGCGTGCCAATGGCCATAAAGTCATGATCACAGCCGTATACATCCCCAGAGTGATGAAGCGCGAGCTGAAACCGCGACGTCGCAGTACGTGGCGGGTGAAAACGATTGTGGTGATCCCGCCCGCTACCCCGAATGTGGTTTTGGCGTTCCAGTTCATCGTCATCACCATAGTTAACGAGAAGACGATGACTGCCGCGATGAGGGCAAGCGCCGGGTAGATGACGTCCGTCCTCCAGCCGAATTGCACGGGTGTTGTGGTCGTTGTCGTGATTGGTGTAGTTGTCGTTGCCATCACTATTCTCCCTCTTGGTTTCGCCTTCTATCTCTTGAAGAAGGCATGGAGTATGCTGGGTAGTTCCGTGATCAAGTTGGCAGAGAGCGAGTGCCAGAACACGCTTGATCCGATTTCTCCGGCGGTAGCAGAAGCTGTTTGCTCCGCGCTAGGTCGCGCTGGAACGGAGATCTTTCGTCCCCGCAAGGCAGTCAGAAACGTTGGCCATGCATTTACAAGGCTGGCTTCTCCACCCAGGGACCGCCACATCTTTTGCCAGACGCGGCTTGACATCGCCATGACGTCATCTGCGAATGTTGGGATCATGATAGTCCATCCCCACATCCAGAAATACGCGTTGACCCAGAACCATGTCCATGCTCGCGGCGGCAATTGCTTCGGGGTTGGTTTGTCGAGCTCCCGGTCAGACTTGAATTCGCGACCGCTGGAGAGGTTGCGGAATTTTTGCATCCGCTCCTCTTGGGCGATTGAATCTGGATTCTGGTTGGCTTCATAGACGGCTGGGGCGACAAGACCTTCGCCTGGGTGTGTTACAGCTACACCAGTGGCCACAAGGCACATGAGGATCCAGACGAGCCAGAGGCGGTTGTCGCTGGCGAACGTCCATCTGAACGCATCTGAAATGAAGTGACGCTGTCGGTGCCTGATTGCTCTGCCGCAACCAATGACGATAGCAGCGACAGCAACTGCCGCACCTACGCTTCCAGAGATCATCGCGAAGCGCCATCTGAAGAGGTAGAGGCCAAGCGCTATGGCGATCCCATACAGAATGCCCTCAAGCGCGATGCTTTGGCGCATTGCTCCGGGCATTCGTATGTTTTCGATGGAGAGACGGCGGCTCGGCACAGTCACGTCAATCTCCATACTGCCCCGAGTGGTGACGACGATCATGTATGAAGTTGCTTGCGCCTCTTTGACCCGGATGTTGTACGACTGTCGCGCGGCTGCTGGGCACGGTTGGCCGATTTTATACAGAAAGAACGGCCGATCGGCCACGAGGTGGATGTCGGTCTTCACTGCATCGTCTTCTGCATTGTACCCACGTGGCGTCCAGATGAGGCAGGAGTTGCCGTTTTCATCGTGCCATGGCCCCGTCGGCCCTATATGGAGGCGGGCAATCTTTGTTCCGTTTCCGTTGGTGGCTGGTGTTGGCTGTGGCGGAGTGGGGGTTGCTACGGTTGCGGCCACTCCAGTTGTTGCCGCTGTTGCTGTAGCCGTTGTTGTGGCCGGTGGTGTTGTGGCCGTCGGCGATGGCGTTGCAGTTTGCGGTGCGGGTGTTGTTATTTGGGGTCTGCGTCCTCCGCGATCTCTTTTGGGTGAAGCCATTCGAATCCTCCTTCGCGCTGACCCTTGGTCGCGCCCGTTGAACGCTGCCACGAGGCAGGCGAGTTATTGTGGGTGACGCCGTGAACTTGTGACGTCAAATATATATCTAACCCCAACCAAGCCCTATGCTTGATAAGGGTGTTTTTCAAAGTTCGTTCAGCTTTGTTCCTGCATTAAAACACTAGTGTGCTCTAGACACAAGAACACGCTAGCATAGTCTAAAATTAAGATTTTGTCAACCCCGCACCTATTTTGCCGTTGACTTCAAGGGCGGCGCAAGGGCGAATAGCCCTGCCCTATTCGGGCACAGCGCCGCAGGTGTTTGCAAGATATATACATAGTCCATCTATTTGCTTGTTTTAAATAGCAAAATAGGTGCGGGGTCAACCCCCAGTCGGAGGTTTTGTGATACTCTGTATTACAAAATTTACAACGGTATAACTTCCAAAAATTACCATAAGGCCAATGGCGGCCCACACAAGTGTATCTCGGCCTTTCTTGATGCGTTCTGCGTTGCCGGATGAGGTCATCCACATAAGACCGCCATAGATAAAAATTATAAGGGCAAGAGAACCGACAATACCAAGCACGACCCTTATTATATTACCAATAATAATACGGGGATCGTCTTGGCCAAGGGGATTTTCTATAACGGTGGTGCCGCCACGAGAGCCGGTATTCCCGCTACCGCCAGTAGAGCCAGAATCAAAGGGCGTAAAAGCACAGCTAATCCCCAACGCGCTCGCTTGATCATCGCAAGCAGCTTTATCGACTACGCTGTATTTATCGCCGCCACACTCACAGGTGCCTCCAGTTTCTGCAATTACCAAAGTAGGCGCTAATGATAAGAGAACAATGAAGATCAGTGATGTGTATAGTGTGAACGATGAGGTATTTTTATCCATAAAATTGTTGTTAATGTCCCCCTTATAATACACCATGGCTAGATTTATGTAAAAATCCAATCTTTATTCCTATGAGAACGAAAATCATAGACATTAGTACTGATAGTTTCCAGCCAAAAACTAGTGGGGATGTATTTATTCTAAAAAACTCAATAGATATACGCCCGAACGACATCCAAATAAGGTAGATAGGGAAGATGAGCCCGGGCTTGTAGCTTGTAGCTTGTAGCTTGTAGTGGCGCCATCTGCTGAGCCAGATAATTAGAATGATTGCACCAACAAAATCCCAGAGTGATTCATATAAAAAAGTTGGGTGAAAGTAGGTGAATTGCTCAAATTCTGGCGGTCGGTTGGCTGGGGAAATAGGAATTCCCCAAGGAAGGGTTGTGGGGTAGCCGAACAGCTCCTGGTTAAAATAATTACCCCAGCGGCCGATGGCTTGGCCAAGGAGGATGGCGGGGGAGAGGAGATCGGCTAGCCAGAGGAGATAGCTTGTAGCTGGTAGCTTGTAGCTGGTAGCTTGACGTTTAGAATAGAGCCAGAGGAAAATAAGGCCGGCGATGAGAGCTCCGTGAATGGCAAGGCCTCCATTCCAGATGGCAAAAATTTGCAGAGGGTGTGCCCAGTAATACTGCCATTCGTTTAAAACATGATAAAGCCGCGCGCCGATAAGACCAACGACCACAAGTGCAAACGTGAATTCGGGCAGACGAGCCGTAAGACGTAGAGCCGCAGAGTGGGTAGTGGGTAGTGGGTAGTGGGTAGCAAGTATCCGCTTAAGTGTTGAAGAAACTAGCCAATATCCTAAAACAATGCTGATGGTATAAAAAAGACCGTACCAGTAAATAGTTATTGGACCAAGAGTCATTAATATTGGAGATGGTTCGTAAGTGTGGAGTATATTGATGATAGCCATAAGCCATAATCGTCCGCCCAAGGCGGGCTAGCCGTAAGCCCTAGAGCTTTTTTGTTAGTGAATTAAGCATCGCGCCAACTTCTCTTGCCATCATGCTTAGATTTTCTGCATCCGTTGACAGTATTAATTTTAAGTCCGAGCTAAGAATAACGTAATATTTTAATTCTTCCAGTGATGTATCGGCCATGGTGTGAAAATGTGCTCTATCGGCTATTGTTTTTCGTTTTGTTCCCTCAACAATATTTGCCACAACCGATACTGCGGCTCGTCGCATTTGGCTGACCAAACCGTATTTTTCAGTATCAGGATAGCTCGTTGTAATTTTGTATACGGCTAATGTTAAATCATGAGCTTTTTGCCAAACTTTTAACTCTCTAAATTTTTCCATAGTGGCTTATAGCTTTATGGCTCTACGGCTTATGGCTTTTGTCACATTTCTTCCAGCCCCTCAATTCCCATTAGCTCCAGTGACCTTTTGAGGACGAGTTGGGCGGCTTGAAGCAATTCCAGCCGCCAGGCTCGGACGTTTGGTTCGGCTTTCAGCACTGGCTCGGCTTCGTAGAAATCATTGATGGTTTTGGCGAGGTTGTAGCCAAAGTCGGCAATAATTGACGGATCATAAGCTGCGGCGGCTTCCTCAATCACGGCCGGCAGTTTGGCTGCGAGCTTAATGATTTGCCACTCCAGAAGAGAAACGTTAACGGGAAGTGTCATCTCTGTTCCTAGTTCTATTTTTTCTTCTTTTGCCTTATTGAAAATGCTTGATACCCGCGCGTAGGTGTAAAGAAGATATGGGCCCGTGCGTCCCGTAAGGGCGATTGATTGTTTGGGATCAAAATTGATGTCAGAATCTAGTCGTGATTTCAAGAGATAATATTTTGCCGCGGCCAGAGCGATAATTTCTGCGCGTTTTTTGGCAACAGTTTGGCTGATCTTGGCATGGCGGGTCTTGATTTCTTTCAAGGCGAGTTCAGAAAGCTCGTCTAACAGATCATCTGCTTCTACAACTTTACCCTCGCGCGATTTCATTCGCCCCTCTGGCAGAAAAACCCAATGGTAGCTTAAATGTTTTAATTCTATATCTTGGGCAATGCCAAAGCGCTTTAAAACAGCGAAAAGCGCGCGGAATTGGTAGTCTTGCTCTTGCGCCACTACGTAAACTATTTTGGTGGGGTGAAAGTCATTTATGCGATGGCGGGCGAGGGCCAGGTCTTGGGTGATATATACGCTCGTGCCGTCAGCGCGTAGAAGTATTTTTGGTCCTAAACCTTCGGGTGTGAGATCAATGGAGATTGCACCGTCGGAATTTTTTTGAGCTTTCCCCGCGGCGGCCTCGGCTTCCACAATGGCGCGACCTTCTTCATAGATGTCGCTTTCAAAATAAAGTTTATCAAATGAAACACCGAATCGCTTCAATGTTTCTTCATGCCCCTTTGTTGCCCAGTCATTCATTTTTTTCCATAAAGTTCTGGTTTCTTGGTCATGCGCTTCCCATTTCCTTAATAACTCTCGCGATTCTTCTTCAAGCGCGGGGTTTTCGTCCGCCTTTATTTTGTAAAGAACATAGTATTTGCCCACCAGCGCATCGCCTTTCATTTTGGCCCTGCTTGGCGTTTCGTGTGTTAGTTTTTTGTCGGTCCATAGTTCACTCCATTTTTGGTAAGCAAGCATTGATTTCATTATATGAATGCCGCGATCATTGACGATAGATGTTTTAATGACCTCATAGCCAGACGCCTCTAAAAGCTTTGCCACGCTCCAGCCAAGAGCGGCGTTACGCAGATGTCCAAGGTGGAGCGGCTTGTTAGTATTTGGCGAAACGTATTCTAAAACAACCCGTTTGCCCTGGCCAAAATTGCTACAGCCGTAAACAGACCCGGCGTCCGTAACAGCCTTCATTGCCAGTTCAGTAAATTTTTTTTGATTTAGAGTAATGTTGATATACGGTCCGGCTATCGTTAATTTTTGTAAGAGACTATTGGCGTTGTGTTCCAGCCATTCGTTGATGGCTATAGCTGTCGCTTCGGCGACGGCTTCAGCCGCGCGGCCGGAATTTCTAGCAAATTTAAAGCAGGCCACGGCAAAATCACCATGGTTATGTTCTGACATGACGATATCGGTCGGCGCGATTTCCAATTTTGTGCCTTCTTTAAAGGCGCGGACGATTTCTTGTATAGATTCAGCGTGCGGGTTGGTCATTTTATCTAAGCCGACAGAATCTTCTTTTACCGCGGCTTACAACGATACCAGACACCTTCGGGAGGGGGGAGTTTGGATTTTTTACTACCTGGCCCTGTATTTTTACACCGCCTTGTTGAATGGCCTGGCGGGCGTCATTCATACTTGCGGCGAGTTTTGTTGCGACCAGCGCCTGGGCGAGCGTTTTGGGCCATGGTTCAAGTCTTATTTCAGGTATAATTTCGGGCATCTCATGCTTTTGAAATATTTTTACAAAAGCCTCTTCAGCCTTCAGTGCTTCTTTTTGGTTATGATAAAGAGAAACAATTTTTTTAGCCAAGCGCATTTTTGCGTCACGTGGATTAACAGCGTGCGTCTCAAGGGCGTGTTTGATTTTTTGGATTTCTTCGTCGGCAACATCCGTGCAGAGAGTGAAATAATCAACGATTAATGAATCGGGAATAGACATTATTTTGCCATACATATTCTCTGCCGTTTCGTCTAAATTAATCATGTTCCCTTCAGTTTTGCCTATTTTCTTTCCGCTTGGATCTGTTAGCAGTTTAGTGGTTAAAACAAATTTTTCTTTATTTTTTAATTTCCTTAATAAAGTTCTTCCAGCTAGCATGTTAAAGGTCTGGTCATTGCCGCCAATTTCCATGTCAACATCCATGGTGATGCTGTCATAGGCTTGAAATATAGGGTATAAAAATTCGTGGACATAAATTTCTTTGCCTTCCTTAATTCTTTCTTGAAACATATCTCTTTCCAGCAATCTGGCAACGGTAAAATATGATGCCAGTTCAAGCATGTTTTCCGGTTTTAATTTATTTGTCCATTTTTCGTTATGCAAGAAACGGATATTAGATTTGGTTAAATCTAATATCTTGCCGATTATTTTTTTGTAATTACGAGAATTCCTTTTGACATCTTCTTTGGTTAATTTTTTTCTGGTCGCCAGTTTATCTGTTGGGTCGCCAATCCGAGCCGTAAAGTCTCCAATTAACACAATTACTTCGTGTCCTAGATCTTGAAATTGTCTTAATTTTTTCAGCACTACAGCATGCCCGATATGCAATTTGCCGGTCGGGTCAATGCCGTTATAAATTCTTAACTTTTTTCCGGACAGCAGAATTTTTTCCAGCGCTTCGCGCGACGGATAAATGTTGGCCACTCCGCGAGTTAAAATTTCATTTATTTTTTCTTTATCGATTATTATTTTTGTCATGCGGATTGGATTACAAGTGTTTTAATTTTTTCTTAGCTTGCTGGAGACGTTCTTTTTCTTTGGCGATAACCGCGGCTGGTGCGCGGGAGCTAAAATTATCGCTCTGGATGCGCTGGTGCAATGTTGTTATGTATCGTTCTAGCTCATCGCGTTCAGTCTGCAGCTTCTTTTTATCAACCGTCGCGGCCATGGCGAATACGGTTGCCCCGTCGAGTACCCGCTTCGGGACGTCGGCTGGAACTTGTTCTGCGAAATTGATTTTTGAACGACCCAGTGTCTCAATAAGCGTCCGCTGTGTGGCTAATGTTTCGTGCCATGATCCTGGAACTATGTACAACATTTCGAGATTATTGCCATGTTTCTGCTTGAGATTACGCATAGCTGATGCTGTTTCTTGTATCCTGCTAAATTCGTAAACCGATTCGACTTCCCGAATCTTTGGCCAATTTGTTGAGATGAGCGGCTTAGACTCGCCAAGGAGTTGCCAAATGTGCTCGGTGACGAATGGTGTGAACGGATGCCAGAGCACGAGGAGTTCGCGGAGGATATGGCGCAGGATTGCGTCTTTGCCACCTTCCACTTTTGTCGTCTCAACGTACCAGTCGGCGAGCTTGGACCAGGTGAATTCATAAAGCGCCTCGCCGGCGGGAGAGAAGCGGTAGGCATCAATGTGTTTGGCGACCACATGTTTTAACTGTTCAAACTCAGCCAGGATCCAACGATCGGCGAGTGTTTTCGCTTTAGGTGGTGCGTCAGTTGCCGTGGTCGTCGTGAGGATGTAGCGGCTAATGTTCCAGAGCTTGTTCACAAAGTTACGGTAACCGGCAATTTTTTCTTCATAGAGCCTAACATCATTCCCTGGCGTTGTGCCGATGATTAGCGAGAGACGCACCGCATCCGCGCCGTACTTATCAATCATGTCAACCGGATCAATGACGTTGCCCAAGGATTTGCTCATTTTGCGGCCGTCTTTGTCTCGCACGAGGCCGTGGAGGTACACAGTGCGGAACGGCACCTCACCCAGGGCGTAAGTGGTCATGAGCACCATGCGCGCCACCCAGAAGAAAAGGATATCATAGCCGGTCTCAAGGACGGAGGTTGGGTGATAGCGTTTGAGGTCAGGCGACTCGGCTTGCCAATTTTCAAGTGTTGCCGCCGTGCCGTCCTGCTTCAAGAGTGTTGAAAACGTCCAGAGGCCAGACGAGAACCAGGTATCAAGCGTGTCGGGGTCCTGCTCCCAGCCATCGACTTTGGGAGGCTCAATACCGACGTAAATTTCGAGGCCAGCCCCAGGCTGGTCGGCCTTGGGCCGATACCAAACTGGAATGCGATGCCCGAACCAGATTTGCCGAGAGATGCACCAGTCGCGCAGGTTGTAAATCCATTGGAGGTAGGTCTTTTGAAATCGGTCGGGGATTATTGTAATTTGACCAGATTCAACGGCATTCTGCATGAGCACTTTTAGCGTAGCGATCGCTCCTTTTTCCGTTCTTACGTTCCCGAGTGTATCCTGGCGTAGTTCGAATAGTTTGTTCACGGCCACGAACCACTGCTTTGAGACGAGAGGCTCCACTGGCGTCTCGCAGCGGTAGCAGACGGTGAGGTTTTGGGGAACCGTTTCCTCCTTTTCAATGAGTTTGTGCTTGCGCAGCCATGCGACAACCTTGGTGCGTACATCACTCACGGGCAGTTCGGCGAAGTCCGGCCCGGCCTCATCCGTCATGGCGCCAGCCTCATCGACGACTTTAACGGCAGGCAGCTTGTGGCGTTCGGCGATCTCAGCGTCGGCCTGACTGTGTGCCGGAGTGACGCCGACTGCGCCCGTGCCGAACTCACGGTCAACAACCGGATCGGCGACAATGCGAATGGTAAGCTCTTTTCCGGCGAATGATACGGTGAGTGTTTGGCCGACGAACTGCCGGTAGCGCTCATCATCAGGATGCACCGCCACGGCAGTATCGCCAAGCTTTGTCTCGGGTCGGGTTGAGGCGATTAGTATAGGGAAGTCCTTGCTGTAGCGAAATGTGTAGAGCGTGGCAGTCGTCTCGCGGTGCTCTACCTCATCATCGGCTAGCGTCGTTTGGCAGCGCGTACACCAGTTGACGACGCGGTTGCCGCGGTAGATGAGGCCGTCATCGTACATCATCTTGAATATCATACGGACGCAACGCGAGAGCCCCTCGTCTAGCGTGTAGCGCTCATGCGACCAATCTAATGATGCGCCCATGCGTCGGAATTGGCTCCTAATCGTGCCGCGCGATTGCTCGACGAACTCCTCAATGCGTCGCAGGAGCGTCTCGCGGCCGAGATCGTGGCGCGTTTTTTTCTCTTCCTGCCAAATCTTTTTCTCCACGACGTTCTGCGTAGCGATGGCCGCATGGTCGGTGCCAGGTACCCATAGCACCTCCTCGCCCTTTAGTCGGTGGTAGCGGATCATCAGATCCTCAATGGCGAGCATCATGGCGTGGCCGAGGTGGAGCGTGCCGGTGGCGTTTGGTGGCGGCAAAGAGATGATGAATGGTTTTTTGGTCTTGGTGTTCGGGCGTCGTTTGGGCAAAAAATAGCCGCCCTT
>Ga0155389_140_pt1 | contig 45268 bp, 39 predicted proteins | sample RifCSPhighO2_02_FD_106357 | JGI IMG/M metagenome (GOLD analysis project Ga0155389, IMG submission 106357) | Candidatus Uhrbacteria bacterium RIFCSPHIGHO2_02_FULL_47_29
CAATACTATAAAACCCATAGTGGAGAAGAGTTTTTAGTGTCTTTCTATCAAAAGATGACACTCTAATATATTGCTTGTTACGCATAAAGACAGTAAGGGCGTACACCAACAACCCAACAGAAAATGTTATGAGATAATCAACAAATGTCAGCATCAACCGTTTACTCAAAAAAAGTCCAAAAAAAACAAAAAAGGTGATCACTGAATACAGAACATCCATAACCGCCTGCGTGCGAAATTGAAGCATACCTTTCAAAATAGACTCAGCGCCAAGTTTGACAGCCGTAAAGACACTGTACACAATCGCAATGGTAACGATCCCGAAGGGAATGTCAAAAAGGCGGGCCATCATATCACGAGCAACAACGAACAGAATAGCAAAAATACCCATAAAAAAAATACCGCCGGCCACGCCTGTTGATATAACCATTGTTTGTATATTCTGTTGCTCTTTGTATTCTGGAAGATATTTTATAACACTTGCCTGAAGACCCATAAGCATAAAGAGTGGTAAAAAATTCGCAGCAGTAAACACAAGCGCCACCTTGCCATACTCTTCTGGACCCAAAACCCGGACAGCGACAACCTGCACCACAAACAATATGACGCCTGACACGATAGCGCCCAACCCCATGTAACTCATATTTCTGACAAAGCGCACCATATCACTGCCAATATCTTTGCCAAATACAAACACATGCGCTCGATTGATGATTCTATTTCCGAGTAGATTTATACTTTGAAAGACCCACATACCGCAAGCACACGTTATTCAAAAATTTCAACCTTCTTATTGATCTCCTTGAGTTGTCTAAAAATTTCATCTCGATATGGCCCGACTTTCAAGATCACTGCCGGTTTCTCGACATCGCGCAGTATCTCTGGATCCGCTACCATAAGCCGGGAACCATAGAGACGTTTACCTTGTTTAAGTTTTGAATTATCAAGAATACAAGTAATTTTATCGCCACGTAGCCCAAATTCAAGTAAGTACTGTGAAAAGATATGTCCTCCAAAAAGATATACATCACCTTCAAATGAATTTATCTGCTTATTTAATTGGCCAACAATGGTTGTGTGGTAACTAATAAACTCCATAAATAGATCTTTATATTCATTATATTTGCTTTCTAGAAAGGGCAGGGTATTCACTTCGCCAACTTTTTCCGCAGTGTAATAGACACTGTGCTCCTGATAGAACCGCTTGTCAGTAATCCGGAAACCGTGCACCGCAAGTAAGTAATCAACAAAATAATCAGTCAGCAACATATTGTGTTCAAAATTCAGGGCGGTAGTGTATTTATTTTTAAGCCATACGTCAAGCTGTGGATACGCAAATATAAGTCTTCCTCCCTCTGGCAGGTATGAAGCAATGGCTCGTAAAAACTCATTCGGATCATAAGCATGCTCAAGGGTATGAGAAAATACGACGGCATCATACTGTTCTTCTGATTGAAAACGCTCATCAAAAAACGCGGGTATTACTTTGATGCGTTCATCAGAATCGCGAAGCGGATTGGGTTCTACAATTGTCCATATGGTATCGTCCGTTTCCTCAACAAAGACTTCTCCCAATGTTCCTTTTCCTCCGCCGATTTCCAAAATTTTCTTTGGAGACTGTTTTGCGATGTACTTTGTGAAATCCTTATAAAATGCCTGCCAAGTGGGTCCGGTTCCGTCCATATGCTGCGCTTGATACAACACCTCAAGGGGAAGCAGTTTGTCAATTTGAATAACGCCTGTTTCGGGGCATATTGCAAAACTCATATCCGCGCGCACATCCTCTCTAGAATCATGATCAACACAACCAAAAAATACGGGGAAATTTTTAAATGTATACAATGGTTCTAAATTCTCCTTGCTAGTAATCACGCTTTTATTCCGAATAATATAATTCATAATTTACTGCGCCTCTGACGGTCCTGACCAAGCGCCTGAACCGCGTTCAAAGGTTAGTTTAAATACATCAAATCCGTCAAAAAACTTTTCCAAAATGTGAACACAAGCTTCTGCTACCGCACCTTCGGACCCACGCGCGTTGGTTGCAAAGTCCGCCAGTGCCTTTGTTTTACAAAACGCGTTTGCGGGAGCAATGCTGTATGCCACTTCTTTAAATACAAGCGCATCATAGATTCCATCTCCCATAAAAATTGTTTTGTTTAAATCAAATCGTTCTTTCATCCATTTTATACGATCAAAGGTGCTAACAAGATCAAGGGGATACTTCATATCATCAATGCGCTTTTTAGTGATTGGAAAACCGCGCTTGTCACCGGAAATCATGTGAATCGTCAATTTGTGGCGTAAAATACTCAACGCGTCAGCATCGTCGGGTCCGAATTTTTTCATTACTTTTCCTTCCGCAGTATAATAAAATTTCCCATCTGTAAGTACGCCATCAACATCTATTACGAAATATTTTGGTACAAATTGCCCTTTTTCAACTAGTCCTGATTTAAAACTTTCCATAAATTTAACTTCCCAAAATAAAACAAAAAAAGATCAAAAGGGTGATGATGTAGTGGCGACATATTAAGCCAGATAATCGTGGTAAGAATTTTTACTTTCTTTAGATCATATCCGTGCTCCAGAATAAACTGATGTAAAATTTCCTGACACAGCACCAATTTATGCGGCCGCATGATATCACAAGTTACATTCCCATTTGAATCTTCAATAGTAAAAAGATTGGCATCTATGATGTCATGGTTAACCGTGAGATTATGATTCAGTTTGCCAAGGTCATAGTACATATCGCCTGCTTGTAAAAGTCCACCAAAATTTTGTCGCCAGTCAAGCAGACAATAGCCGCCCGGTGTTCTAATAATATTATCTAAAACTAGATCACCATGAAATCGCGACTGCTTTGTACTAGTCAACCAGTCAAAATCCACCTTACTAAGAAGCTCTGCAACCGAAAGCACGTGCTCGCCGTTTATAACATCTGCCTGATCCTGTATTCCTTTTTTCTCTAAAAACTTAGATACTCTCTCTTTGGTCTTAGTTGAATAAAAATCATAACATATCTGCTGAAATTTGTCAGCATCTAATTCATGCGCTTTTTGCCAAATATTTTGATCAGCCCATTCTAAAAATTGCCTAAAATCTCTAGGAGTCACCACACGAGGATATAGCTCCCCTTTCGCGAAGGTATACCGATAAAAATTCTTTCCGGTTGCCTCTATTTCCGGCACCAGACCCTTAAGTTCCCTTGCTCGCGCTACCCTGTCGCGTACCATTTCTTCTTTTGCAAAAAACTTTATTACAAATGTATCATCAAAGATAAAAATTGATTCATCAAGTTTATCAAGCACAGTGATCTTGTCGGGAATATTCTTGCGAGCATACTGTAAACTCGTCTGGTTGCCAATATCCAACCATACATTATACGGCACCCACTCAAATGACACATCTTTGTGCAACATTTGATCCAGCACATGCACCTCGGAAAGAGATTGATCTAAAGGATTGTTTTGATACAACTGTTCCAAGATTTGCCAAAACATTTGATAATCCTGAATACCATCAAGACCGATGTGGATAGATTGAAAATCGGACTCGCCCTTATCAAGAAGTTTAACAATACGTTCACCCTCAACCTTATGTGTCCGATATTGAGCCAAGGGCATACCTTGCTCTATCGCTCTTTCAATACAAAATCCGGCAATCCAATTTCGATCAAGTGCCGGAATTGGTTCAGTCACAATAGTGTCACAGGCATGAAAAATAAAGGGACATTGTAAATGCTCTTTCGCATGCAACATTGAATAACCCAAACTACTACCCGGACCTTCAAAGTTATCCACCTCAACAAACGTAACTTTTCTATCTGGATAAGCAAGTTTGACAAACTCTTTTACATGATCACGAAAATATCCAACTGTAATCACAAGCTCAACCTCTTTTTGATATGCCTCAATAATATAAGAAAGCGCCGGCTTTTTACCCACTCTTACTAGCGCCTTGTTGGTATATTTTGTGATATCGCCCAAACGAGAACCCGTACCAGAGGTGGTAATAAGCACCTTATAATTCATGATTTATTTCAAATTAGCGTCTATTGTCTCTTGCAAGTCTTTTATTCTTTCGGCTACGTTTTCACCCTGCTTAAATATCGTGGAACTTCCGCAAACGAGTCGTGTCGCCCCGCGGCGCACCATTTCTGGCGCGCTTTCAGGAGTGACTCCTCCATCAATCTCTATTTCAATCGCGCGCCCTGCAAATTTTTTTTTCAAATCGCTAATCTTGTCTAGTACCCTTGGAATAAGCTTATGTCCAACTATTCCCGGGTTAATAGCCATCAGCATCACAACTTGAATATCGTCCAAGACATAATCCAGCACATTCAGCGGCGTGGCGAGATTGAGTGCCGCGCCGGCATTGGCACCAGCGTCGCGTATTTTTTTTAGCGCGCGATGCAGGTGTCGGTGCGACTCTACATGAGGCATAATAGTCGTTGCGCCGGCTTTTACGAATGTCTCGATGTATGGCTCAATATCCTCAACCATAGCGTGAACATGAATTGGCAACGAAGTTATTGAGCGAATTTCGGCAAGCATTTCGGGATGTAATCCGTACCGTGGCACAAACAAAGCATCCATGACATCAAAATGGAGTGATTCAATACCGCCCTTTTCCAGTCGCTTAATCTCTTCGCCTAACTCCAACATATTGGCGCAGATAAGCGAAGCTGTTAAAGTATAAGACCGTGTAGCTGAAGTTCCCATATTATTCAAGATTAGAATGCCGTGACCACATAGTTTCATGCATCTCACCAGTTTCAAGCATAAGGCGGAGTACTATAGCATCAAAAAAAATTCCTAAACATTGTTCATTTAACGTTGTCATTGGCTGAATACTCCTAAACCCATCAATTGGCTTAGTTTTTGAAGGGGCGGGAATCACCACCACAATATCAGCGAGCTTACCCATGCGTGACTCTGGATTCGCAGTAACAAGCGCTATTCTTGCTCCCCGATCCTTGGCGAGGGTCACAAGATCATAAATTGTCTGCGTCTCACCAGAGCCAGAAGCGACCAAAAATAGATCATCCTGCCCAATCGCGGGCACCACTGAATCTCCCAAGGTAAACGCTCGTAATCCAAGATGCCCCAAGCGCATGGTAAATCCACGTACAGCCATACCTACCCGCCCCGCGCCGCAGGCGACAATTGTTTGAGCGTTCAAAACTGCCTGTGCCAATCTCTCTGTTTGCCCTATGTCAATCTTGCCCAATACAAAATCGATCTCTTCAAGGATTTTACTGATATGATCCTTTGAATTAACGGGAATACCATCGCTGAAATACTCCCGAGCGTGTTCAAGGCTTTCTGTATTGCCAATATCATGCCATGTTTCAAACGGCCGTACAACAAACTCCTTGCCATTTTTAATCATCTCATTTATTACTCGGCAATCATTTAAACTTCCGTCATTAAGGTCAGCAAGATAGAGTCTTTCAAGATGCGACCAAAATTCCTGATAATCATGAACTCCTACTAAGCCAATATGAATATAATCAAAATCAAGATTGCCCTTGTTTTTAATTTCTTTAATATAATTATCGTTCACCTGAAACGAACTATAGATTGCCGAATCGTTTCCTTTAAAACCGCCGCTCCAGTTGGATGACGGAGGCAATACTGGTTCTTTGACAATAGTATCGCTCGCATGAAAAACGAAGGGGCATTGAAGATAATCCTTGGCTTTTAGCATAGAATAACCTAGACTACTGCCCGGTCCTTGATATTTATCAACTTCAACAAAGGCAAACTTCCGAGTAGGATAAGCGAGCTTAACAAAATCTTTAACCTGTTGGCCAAAATGTCCAAGGGTAATAACGCTCTCAACTTCAGACGGATAGGCATCAATAATATGAGCAAGGGCGGGTTTACGGCCAACTCTTACGAGCACTGGATTTGTGTGTTGCGGAATTCCACCCAAGCGAGATCCTGTCCCAGAAGTGGTAATCAATACTTTATAATCCATAGATTGCGTGTTTATTTAATACGTTTTCCGTTCACGGTAAGTTCATAAATGCCAATATAATTAGATCCCTCGGCTTGAACCCGAAGTTGCGAGAGTTCCTTTTTATCTACTTTTACAATTGACCTTGAGGCAAGTGGAAAACCACCATCCTCCAAGAGAATCCATGGACTGTCGTCAGATACGCCTAATCTTCCTTCTAGTTTCCAGTTCTTAATATAATTTGGATCAGTTCCCATAGTACCCCAATATAGCACGACCTCGCTCAATTCCACATTTCCTCCAAGATCCACCACATAATCAATATTTATATTTCCGGGCGCCGCTTGGGTCCCTATGACTCCGTCAATAAGTTTATCCGACGTAGTCTGGGCCTGAATAGCGCCCCCTGATTCAGGAATTAAACTCACGACATAATTACTCTTTAACTGTAACGGGCCTACTCGTTTTGCTTTGGGATTAACTCTTAGCTCATCAAAAAGTTTATTTTGCAAAACACGAAAATTAAGGGTTATTACTAATATAATAATAAGGAGTCCCAATAAACTTACCCCGCCAACTTCAAACGTTAAAATAGCGTAAATTTTCTTAACAGAACGGTTTATCAAGGGAATTTTTTGAGCAATTTTTATCTCAAGCTCTTCTTCTCGTGTCATATAATTGCAAGATATAAAAAAAATAATTTATAACTATGTTGATTATGAATCAATCACTAAGGCGATAGCCCAAAAATATAAAATTAGGTCGCTAAAACTCAAAATTGGTTTTCTTAAACTAAGCGCGTAATCCATAATTATACATTAAAAATTTTTATAAACACTTGTAAATAGCATCAGCTCTCTTGGCCGCCTCATTCAAGAACCAACTTTTTATATCCACAAACACGCTTCGGTTCCCGCCCTTATTTTTGCAATACCCTGCCTTAACATATGACATTTTTCTCCCACAACCCCTGAATTTTGTTTCCATTTCCATAAACTATGAGCTTTGATAATTTTCGTAAACGCTACGCGTTGCCTCTTCTTCCCACACCTCGCGCACGGGAAACGCCCCAACCGTCCTTGCTTCGCAGTCAAACGAGACGATTGTAAGCGGAATCGCGGGGTACTGCGCCATAAATACCTTTAGAGGACGAACGCTCACTGCGCGCGGGTTGGTTTTAACTTCATAGGCCGCCTCTTCGCGTACCACAAAATCCACCTCATGCTTTCCTATGGTGCGCCAAAACCGGATTTCCTCAACGCTATATGCCTCAAGAAGCTGCCGAAATGTCGCATTCTCAAGAAGCGCGCCGCGATCGTCGCGTACTATAAAAGTAGTAAATTTATCAACAAAAAAATTACGCAGCCCGAGATCCATAAAAAATACTTTCGGCATCTTGGTCAGCTCTTTGCGCATATTCTTAAAGAACGGCTGAATAAGCGCGAGGTGAAATGATTTTTGCATCACCGTGAGATACTTTTGAATCATGGTCTTTGAGACTTCAAGCGTGGAAGCAAGTTCAGAAGCATTGAACAATTGCCCTACCTGTGAGGCAAGCATTTTCATAAGCTTATAAAACACCTCTTCCTGACGCACATGAGCCTCAAAAATATCTTTCTTCACATAGGAATACGCGAGCTCTTTAAGCAGTTCTCTCTTCTCCTCAAGCGGGGCAAGTACCACGCGAGGATATCCGCCATAAAGCATATATTCTTCAAAATATTGCCGCACCCGCGTACGCGCGTCAATGCTCAATAGCCCCCCGAGGCGCTCCTCAAGCGCCGGCTCAAGCTTAAACCGTAAAAACTCCTTGAATGAAAGCGTACGCACCGGGAGAATGCGCTTTCGTCCGGCAAGCGAGTCTTTGAATTTCTCATCAAGATAAAATGCGGACGATCCGGAGGCGAGGATTTTAATACGGCCATGATATTCATCATAAAGATATTTCAATACATTGGCCGGGTCGTTGAGGTACTGCACCTCATCTATGAAAAGAAAGGTTCGCCTTTGCAAATCAAAAGTAAAGAGCTTAAAAAGATTCTTGGGCGATGCATTCAAAAGGGCTCGGTACTCCGGATCCTCTAGATTAAGGAAATGCGACGGCGCGCCGAGAACCGTTCGCACCTCTTCCTCAAGTTGCCGAAGCACGGTAGTCTTCCCCGCCTGCCGGGCCCCTACAAAAAGAAGGATCTCATCATCTTGAAAATATTTTTTTGCTACTACCGTAATATCCCTAATAATACTCATAAAAGCGAGGAAAATGGCTTATAAGTTTCATATAAATCCATTATATCGGATATTGTGGATTTGTAAAGTACAATTTATCCACATCTATGCTGACAAGTCCCGTGTCTATGACCCACACTTTTCATGAGCTCTTTTGTGTACTTTTACGTTATTTGTTCATTTCTTATCAATTTTGTTTTGTATCAAAACGATAAAATCTTAGTATTTTGTTGTATATAGATTATACGACCCGCTAAAATCCATACTCAAACATCCTATGTTATAAACACTTATAAATTATTGGCAAATTTTCTGGCGCGCTGGAAAGAAACTGACTCTTTATATCTACAAGCACTCCACGTCCGCTTCCATTGAAATATTTAACAAAATCTAAAAGCTGCATTTCTTTAAATTGTTTATGCACGGCGGCTAAAATAATGCCATCTATTTTACGTCTTTGCGGGTCAGTCAGCGCCACGGTTTGATTATGAAACCGACTTCTCTAAAAGTTCATGGAGTTGCCGCAAAAATTTCTCAACGGGCAATACCCGAATATTACCCTCCCAGCCATCGCGATCTCCGCCGGTTAAAAAATACGCACGCGCCATTGGATAATCTTTCATAAATACATTTAGACCCTTAAACATTTCATCGGTAATGCGGGCGCTACGTTTTATCTCAATGCCAATTATACCCCTTGGGCCATAGAGCACAAGATCAACCTCCTGCCCGTTGGCCGTACGCCAAAAAAATATCTCATATCCAAACTGGTAATAATGATTTATGGCACGTACCTCTTGAAAGATGAGGGTTTCAAGCGCCGCGCCATCAATATCTTCTGGTGTATCTAGCGGCCCACGAGGACGAAGTGCTCGATAAATCCCGGCATCAAAAAAGAAAAGTTTAGAATGCATAACCATGCGCCGTTTTGCTTTTTTGGTAAATACTGGAACCCGCGCGGCGATAAGCAAATCTTCAAGAATGGAAAAAAAACTTTCGGCAACTTTTCGGTGCACCGCGCACTCGCGGGCAACAGTGGATATATTTAATAGTTGCGCTTGTGAAAAACTTGCCACTTCAAGGAAGCGTGAGAATGCGCCAAGATTACGCGTCAGCCCTTCTTGTTGTACTTCTTCTCTTAGATAAGTGGTAACATATGACTCAAGATATCTTTTAGGATCGTGTTCTTGAAATGTTAAAGGAAGATGTCCGAATCGCAACGCATGCGATAACTTGAAATCTCTGCCCAGCTCTTCAGCGGTCAATGGATACATGAAAGATGTGAGCGCGCGACCCGCAAGAAGATTCACTTCCCCGCGTTTGAGTTTACGCGCGCTTGAACCAGTAAGCGCAAAATATAGATGGCGGCTTTCAATCAAACGATGTACCTCGTGGAGCAGTTCAGGAACCCTTTGCACCTCATCCAGCACAACCCAATCCTGCCAAGTCTCCGGAATCATTTGTGCAAGACGATGCGGTCGCGCAAGCAAATCATTATAAACCTCAGCGTTGAGCAAATCAAAATACAATGCCTGCGGGAACTGCGTCTTGAGCCAAGTTGTCTTCCCCGTACCGCGCGGTCCAAATAAGAAAAAACTCTTTCGGTGAGGTGGTTTGAGTATTCTGGTATACATAACTCCATTCTACATACAATAATGGAGTTTGTCAAAATCAAATCTTCGGGGGCTACGCTGAATTGTGGTGTTTCTGGCAATTATAAACTAAAGGTAAAAATTGTGTCAACATTTATGGAATATGGTCGAAAAATGTATAATCTCTAAATATTATAGACATTTATAGATTATTTCTTGGTGATTATTCGTTCTTGTCAAATAATAACTTTTCACATCAACAAGAACACCTAGACCGTTGCCGTTCCTATTGTAATGCCGTACAAAATCGTCAATATTCATCTCCTTGAACTGCCGGTGAAGAGTGGCAAGAATAATGCCATCCACCCCGTTAGAAGTCCGATGTACTTGCACGCCGGCAGGCGCCCCTGCCTCCTTACTTCTAACGGGGTCCACCTTGTCCATGCTCGCCAAATCTTTTACATACTCTACGCCGAACTTAGCAACCTCGCTCTGTTTTAAATTTGGATCATGCCCCAATACATGTACGCCGTAAGACTGAAGTTTTTTAATTGTATCAAAAATTTTAGAATTGCGCGTGTCACGAATATCCTCTTTGAAGGTTAGGCCCATTATGAGCACGCGCGACCCCTGAACGACCTTACCCGCCTCCACCAATCCTTGAATCATAAGATCAGCCACGTATTCTGCCATCCGATCATTGATACGCCGCCCAGCAAGAATCACCTCTGGACTATAACCAAGTTCTTGAGCGCGATAGGTTAAATAATATGGATCAACGCCAATACAATGCCCGCCAACTAACCCGGGCTGGTATTTGTGAAAATTCCACTTAGTGCCTGCCGCTTCAATAACATCTTTAATATTAATATTCAAGCGATGAAAAATAAGTGAGAGTTCGTTCATGAGCGCGATATTTAAATCGCGCTGGATGTTTTCAATAACCTTGGCGGCCTCGGCGGTTTTGATATTTGGCGCTTTGTGCACGCCCGCCAAGCAAATCTCTCCATAAACAGCAGCCACAAGCTCAAGCGTTTCCGCGTCCATTCCAGAAACAACTTTAATAATTTTATCCAGCGTGTGTTCGCGGTCGCCCGGATTCACGCGCTCTGGCGAATAAGCAATCTTCCAGTCTACGCCGCATTTTAAACCAGACACCTTTTCAATAATCGGCACACAAATATCTTCGGTCACTCCCGGATACACCGTTGATTCATAAACCACCACACTGTCCGGGCGAATATGCTTACCCACTGTTTCAGAAGCCTCCCTTACCATGGTTAAATCAGGCGTTTTGGCTTCTGTAATTGGGGTCGGTACAGTAATAATAATAAAGTTAGCGCACTCCAACGCAGACGGGTCGCATGTGTACTCCACTTGCGCCGCGGCCATTTCCTCATCAGGCACTTCTCCGTTCGGATCATGTCCCCTATTCAGCACAGCAACGCGTTCACGACTCCTGTTAAAACCGACGACCTGGGCAAAACGACTTTTGCCAAACGCAACTGCCAAGGGTAGGCCCACGTAACCAAGACCCACGACGGCTATTTTTACTTCTTCAATTCTAGGTAACATAAACAAGATTGCTAATTTATTGAAGAACATTTTTTCAGAATCATCGCAAGTGTCAAAAAATCCTTAAATTATGGTCTCCCTACGCCAACATAGTGCCAACCAAGAGTTCGCATCTTTATGGGATCAAGCATATTGCGACCATCAATCAAGCGTGGTGCCGCCACCACTTGTTTTAAGCTCTGCCAATCCAAATCTTTAAATTCACCCCACTCGGTTGCCAACAAAACCACCATAGCTCCTTCTAGAGCGCTTGTCGCGTCAGGAGCAAAAACCACCCCGGAAAGTTTTTGTCGGCTGTTTTCCATAGCGACCGGATCATAAACTCGCACCCGCGCTCCTTCTTTCAATAATAAATGAATAATTTGGATAGCCGGCGAATCTCTAATATCATCTGTGTCCGGCTTAAAAGCCAGTCCTAAAACAGCGATCTCCTGACCGTCCAAATTCCCTCCGACCGCTTGACGCACCTTGGTTACCGCACGATACCGTTGATCATTATTAACGTCAATAACGGCTTTAAGGAGTTTAAAATCATAATCATTTGTCAAAGCGATATTGTGGAGCGCCCTTACGTCTTTGGGGAAACAACTACCGCCCCAGCCCAGTCCAGCATCAAGAAAATATTTTCCAATACGTTTATCCAATCCCATACCATACGCCACGTCTTTGATATCAGCTCCAACCTGCTCGCACACGTTAGCGATTTCATTAATGAAAGAAATCTTGGTCGCCAAAAAAGCATTTGAGGCATACTTAATCATCTCTGCGCTCTTGATATCAGTAAGTACTCGCTCGCCCGGCAACTTTTCATGTACGGCAAGCAATAACTCCTGAGCGCGCCTTGAATTAGTGCCAATCACCACACGATCAGGCTCAAGAGTATCTTTGAGAGCCGTCCCTTCGCGAAGAAATTCCGGACACGAAGCCATGTCAAATTGAGCGCTCGGATTTATTTCTTTAACGATTTTTCGCACCCGTTCAGCCGTACCAATCGGTACTGTGCTTTTATTAACGATGACCGTGTAGCTTTGAAGATGTTTGGCCACTTCTGCGACGGCCGTATCAATCTGCGATAAATCGGCTTCACCAGAAGGAAGAGACGGTGTGCCGACACACAAAAAAACAACTTCAGATTCCGAAACAGCTTCGCTATAATCAAGCGTTGGTATTAACCGACCAACCGCCCCATTGCGCCGAACTACCTCTTCAAGACCAGGCTCGTAGATAGGGAGATCCCCTTGCTGAAGTTTATTCATCTTGGCGCGATTGCGCATAACCGCATAGACTGTATGCCCTAAATCTGAAAATACCGCGGCAGAGGTAAGTCCAACATAACCAGCACCGACAATCGCGAGCTTCATAACTTGTCAAACCATTCAATAGTTTGTTTCAAACCATCTTTAAATTCTACTCGCGGCTCCCAGTTAAACAAATTTTTTGCCTTACTGATATCAGCGAGCGTGTCACGCGGTTCTACTCGCGGATCAATGTGGAGGACTGGGCCGCCAATAAGAGCGGCGACTTCATTCACACTATTGTTGTTACCCGCGCCAATGTTTATGACTTCGCCCTTCCCTACCTTATCGTTCCCCATGGCCAGAAGGTTCGCGCGTACCACATCATCAACAAAAGTAAAATCGCGAGTCTGCGTGCCATCTCCGGTAATGGTCAATGGCTCTCCGGCCGCCAGCTGTTTTAAAAAAACGGCGATCACAGTCACATAAGAACCCTCAAAAGCAAGACGCGGGCCATAGACGTTAAAATATCTTAATGACACTGTTTCCACGTTCCAAAATATACTAGCGAGCTTGCAATACTCCTCGCCTACATATTTTTGCAGTCCGTAAGGACTTTTGGGATTGGGCTTCATGTCTTCGTGTAAGGGCAAAATATCTTGGTCGCCATAGGCAGATGATGAAGCTGAATATACAATGCGTTTAACGCCGGCGTCGCGCGCGGCCATAAGTACATTTAGAGTACCCGTAATATTTATCTCATTTGTTTTAAGCGGCTCCTCAATTGAGAGCTGAACGCGCGGCAAGGCCGCCGCGTGGAATACGCCGTCAATGCCCATAAATGCCGATTTAAGGGCTTTTGCATCAGTAATACTACCTTCTGTCACCTCGGCGCCATAGGGTACATTTTCTCGCTTTCCAGTAGAGAAATCATCAAGCACACGCACTTTATCTCCGTGCTCAAGCAACGCTTCTACGATATGAGAGCCAATAAACCCGGCCCCGCCGGTTACTAAATAATTACTCATTGTCGTAATTTATGACTTATTTCCCTTGATAAGTTTAGCGCGTTTCAAGAATTTTATAATGCTGATAGCGCATTTTTCACAGAAGTAAAATATCTTAAGCTCCTTGCTATAATTAACGCTCACTTTATCATTTACATCAGTAATCTCTTTTTTACAGGTGTCGCACTTATAAATAAGCATATTACTAACGAGTTAGGCTTATAATGCGTTAGTATAACTTAAATCGGTTTTCTAATACAGCGGCTAAAAACGCTTAAATTTTCTCACAATCAAAAATATATCCACAGGGTAAATTGATTATGCTGGTACCGTAATCAATATGCAGCAATCAATATGAACAAAAAATTAGCACGCTTAAAAACTAAACAAGGGCGGTCTTACGACCGCCCTTAATTTATCTAAATCTTAATCAATCGTTACCGCAAGGCGTAGCCCCAGGCGCGAACAGCAGCCCAGTCAAGAGGTGAGGTTGGAATTCTTCCAAAGACGCCCTTAAACTTCGTTATACCACCGCGTTCTTTGTTTAAGTCTCGGGCAAAGCGCACGCGATACATCATTGTGTTCCATGCCAAATCTTCTTTGGTGTTTTTGAAGTTGGGGCGATGACCCACGAGATCTTCAAACACACCAACTACCTTGCTCAATTGCCCCTGCTCTTTGGGAAGATTGCGCACTGTCGGCTTCTGACCATTGGCAAGCTGTTCAAGAGCTGTAATGTTGACACGGCCTAGTGTTTCTAGCTGATCGCGAACTAGGGCGAGACGCTCACCAGAACCCAATTTAACCGTGGCCGTTGACACTCCGTATGTTACGAAGTTGGTTGCCACTGTTTCTGACGCTTGATCCAAAGTTACTTTGAATTCTTTGGCGCTCTTCTCAACCTTAGCATTGCTCGCTGCTTCGGCTGTTTCGTTACGGCTAACACCAAGCTGTTGAGTTAATGTATTCGCATCGGATATTACATCTAACGATGGCGGCGTGGCTGGAATGGCCGGAGTTGCCGGTGTGGCTGGTGTGGCTGGCTCTTCACCGGGTGTCGCAGGTGTTGCTGGAGTGGCTGGCGTAGCAGGAGTCGCTGGAGTAGCACCACCACCGCCGCCGCCTCCTCCACCACCGCCGCCGCCCGCGCCTGTGTTGGCTGGAGTCGTAAATGATGTAGTAGCAACCGAACCAGTATTTACATTATTATCAACCGCACAGACCGCAACGTAGTAGGTCGTACTTGCACTCAAACTTGTGAGATCTCTGCTGGTAGTCGTAATGCCAGTAGTACCGCCAGAGCAACTGGACACAGAGCTGGTTGAAGAAACGAGTGTATAGCTTGAAATACTTCCACTGCCTGTCGCAATAGCCGTACCGGCCGCTGTTAATGTGGGGGCGCTCCAAGTACAAGTGGCATTACCGGAGTTACTGGCGCTACAACTCAAGCTTCCCGGCGCCGCTGGAATATCATCAGACGAGGTTGTAGATGTATTGTAGCCATAAGTGCCGCCATAGTAACCATAGTTGCCGGCCGATTGGTTAATAGCTTGCACCATTCTATTGACTAGTAAAGACGAAAATACAAATAAAACAAAAACCCCTATACCAATTATTCCTTGCCATGTTTTCTTCATTCGCGGATTTTGATATGACCGTTTAATATTTTTAGAAATTTCCCTTATTTTTTGTCCCATAACTTTTTAAATATTAAACTTATCCACACTGTAATTATTATAGCACTTTTATAATAATTTTTCAATAGACTTATCCACAAGCAAGATAAATGAAGTATCTAGTATACAGTATTTAGTATTCAGTATTTTGCGACTTAAGCTCCTCAATTTTAGCTAAATAATCTACCTTATTTTTCTCGTCTTTGTCGGCTAAAATTTGCCAGTGTTTGATGGCTTCGGCTAAAAGTTATTACGTTCAAACTCTTCCTTCGGAATCTTAGATTGCTTAACAATAGCCAGAAGTGTACCAATATGAATGGGTTTTGATTGTCCATGTAGTGGTACTGGCACTATAATGCCCTTTTCAGAATGGCGCCATATCATGTGACTGCCGCGTTGCCGCGAAAGAACAAACCCATTCGCGCGCAACACACGTATTACCTGCCGGGCAGTCATTGGCCGCATACTTGTCGGAGACTTTAATCAAGAGCTATCTTACTGCTCCTTGTGGCCAAGTAACGATAACTTCGTCAATAATGGGTCTAGCGGCGCGCCGAGGAATTGGTTGCTTGCTTGCAGCAAGTTCCTCTAACCACAATTCCAATACCTCCCGCGCCTTATCTTGAGCTTCCTCAAAATTCCTGCCAAAGGTTACACATCCTGGGAAATCAGGAAAAGAGATATTATAGCCCCCCTCAATCGCTGGCTCAAATACTGCAAAGTACGATAAAATTTTGCGTCTTTTAGTATATTTAAGCATAGAATTATAATTTAAATAACCACTTAATAATGATCTGAATATATACTAGAATGAATGTTCATGCAAGGCAAAGCTTATGTTACCGCCCCTCCCATACTTACCGTCCATCTATTCTTAATTTTAACTCCTCAATTTTAGCTAAATAATCTACCTGATTCTTCTTATCTTTGTCGGCTAAAATTTGCCAGTGTTTGATGGCTTCGGAATAATCTTTTTCAATGTCGCCGAGAAAGTTGGCATAAGCTTTTACGACATTTAAATTTTGACTGCTTCGTTCAAGAGCTTCCAAGTAAAATAGCCGTGCTTTTTCTTTGTCCTGAATTTTAAAACTATAAAGCTCGCCAAGTTCCAGCCAATATTCGGGTTGAATTGGAGCTAGGCGGAACGCTTCGCGAAAGGCTTGCTCGGCTTCGGCAAAATTATTCAAATTGGCATAAGCAATGGCCAGATTGCGACTAAATCTCGCATCTTGCGGGTTTTTAGACCGTGCCAGATTAAAAGCACGAACAGCGCCTTGATAGTCACCATAACCGGAGCGCAAAATGCCAATGTCATTGTAAAGCAAAGAATCGTTACGCCCGCGATCTGACATATTCAAAATTTCATGCCAGCGATCTGTAAACTGCTGACGCTCCTGCTCGCTCAAATGAGACGGCAAATTGATGCCTGTATCATATTTGAAATACCAGAGGGGAATGTTGAGATAAAAATAAACAGCGATTGCCGCTCCAATAATAACGACTAAACCAACAAAAGTTAATCGCAATTTTGACGAATTTAAATTTCCAAACACTTTACGCACAAAAACAATCTGGCTTTCGTTTACAATAGGTCTATGAACTCCGAAGTAGATATGTTCAAATCCTTAATCATTGCATACAATGTGCCCTTGGGAATATCGCGACCGGCATGCATGGCAACAACTACGCGCCGTCCATCAGGATGCGTCATGGCAATATGACTGCCTTGACTTTTGTGATGGCGAAAAAATCCTAATTTTATTACAACCCTAATAAAATCCCGCGGTTTAACCGCCGGCAATTTAGGCATAAGCCTTCTGTTGGCGCAAAGATATTGTGGTAAACGATTCAAAACTTTGATCTTCTGGAATAGATAAGCCATCGGCCATTAAACTCTCTAAATATACACTAATGGCTTCTTGTAAATTTTTCTGGGTTTCAATTATAGTTTTCCCAAACGTATGGCAGCCAGGCAAAGCCGGCGCATACCCATGATAATACCGACCATCTGGTTCAATAATAACTCTATATGTAAAAGTTTTATTTATCATATTCATATGAATGTTAAATCTACTTTATACTTTGACCAATCTAGACGCCGCTCAATAATATCAAAACGCTCATCCATATGATCATTGACAATACTAATGACTTCGGCAAACCCACCCATGATTTCGCGATGGGTACTTGACTCGCGTTGTACCGCACGCTTCTCATAGTGATCAAGGCGATCATTGAGATTGCGTTTCATGATTTCTTCAAAAGTTGAGGAGAATCGGCGAAATTCTTCAATAGTTAAGGGTGCAGTCATACAATTTTTAAATCATAACAATATGATACCATCTAGGTTTTTTGTGGTCAACGCCAATATATTACGCATAAAACCCTTGAACCGTTTTCTTAAAATTACCACTGTCGTTAAGGAAGACAAATACTATCATACTCTATAGTATGAGAATATTGTATTGGTGCGGATGAGATAAAAAGAAAAAAATATTTAAGTTGACGATTTTCTACACACTAATACCAAACCCCCTCCCCCGCAGTGCGGGGGAGGGGGCGTTGGTTTGCTGTCCGCCCAGGGCGGGTAGCTTTTGTTTTGACTTAATCTAACTAACAGTATTCATCCTTACGGCGCTACTCGAACTTTCTAATTGAATCCAACAAAACTTTTTTCAAAGCCACCACATCCACAGTCGCCGTTTTCCAAACAGCATCAAGATCAACGCTAATGTAGTCGTGAATAAGCTTATCTCTCATTCTGGCGATGTCTTTCCATGGCACTGAAACCATTGATGCTGTGCATTCAGGCGACAGACGCTTAACTGCCTCACCCATTATTTCCAATTCTCTCGTTACGCCATCTTGACACAATTTGTTAGCGTAAAAATCTTCAGCACTTATACCGCTAATATAACCCTCAATCGTCGCAATCGCATCAAGGATATGCTTAATGTAAATCTGATCACGATCGGTCATAAACTACTTTAAGGTCGCGCAGCACATTTTGTTTTAAATATGGATGGAGAGAACGCTCGGTAACTAAATCAACTTTTCTACCGACTGTTTCGGACATAGCGTTTTCTATGGCCACCAATTCCAATAAACTTTTAGTGGCAGTAAATCGCACCAAAAGATCAATATCGCTCGTCGGCTTTGCCTCTCCGCGCGCCTGCGATCCAAAAACGCCAGCATATTGCACTCCATACCGTTCCATTAGCGGCTTTAGACGCAAGGCAATGTCATCTGTTGATAATAATATGTTCATATTGTCCATATATAATTATATTACTCTACAATGCGTAAAAGTTCAAATTATTGTATTGTATTAGCGTGTATCAAATACTAAAATTTATAAAACGAGTACGCAGTTCGTTCGTTTATGTACAGTAAATACTATCATACTCTATAGTATGATAGTATTTGCATAATTTAATAATGGGTACTTGTGAAATAAATCACGCTAGAAATTTCCACGCGAATTACTCCGAGTAATAACCCCGCCGCAAACAGCGCGGTATTTCAAACAGGGTAAATACCAATCCCCTCCCCCGCACTGCGGGAAAGGGGATGTTGGTTTGCTGATCGCCTCCAAGGCAAACAGTTTTTGTTTTGACTTAATCTAGCTAACGGTATTCAGCATTTAGTAGACCAAGGTTCCGCCGTTGACGGGGTAGCTATCGGACACTGTCGTGTTCGAGATAGCCGTGCCGCCGGACGGCGTGTAATCCTAAATAAAAACACTCACTTACCTTGACTTATAATTTCTGCGGCGGACACGTTGTATTTACTTGAGACAAAAGAAACGAGAGCATCAAATTCTCTGCGAAGTTCCTGTTGAACCGCCAGCGCATCTAGCCGCCGCTCAATAATGTCAAAACGCTCATCCATGTGATCATTGACGGTACTAATAACTTCGGCAAACCCGCCCATGATTTCACGATGGGTACTTGACTCACGTTGTACCGCACGCTTCTCATAGTGTTCAAAGCGATCATTGAGGTTACGCTTTAATGTTTCTTCAAAAGTTGAAGAGAATCGGCGAAATTCTTCAATGGTTAAAGGTTCGGGCATAAAGATAAGTTTAAATCATAACAGTATGATACCATCTAGTTTTTTTTGTGGTCAACACCAATTGTATCACGCCACAGCTCGCTTTAACGTCAAGCAAGGTAAATACTCTCATACTCTATAGTATGAGAGTATTGTATTGGTGCGGATGAAAAGAAAAAAATATTTAAGTTGACGATTTTCTACACACTAATACCAACCCCCTCCGAGAATATCGGAGGGGGTTGGTTTTGTCTTGCCGCTCACGCAGAAAGACTTTTAACTTCACCGTTTATGTGGTGCTTACTTTAACTAATGGACGAGCCCATCTCGCTAAAGTTATGCTGACCACCTTAGTAGGTAAAGGTTGGACCACTCACTGAATAGCTGTCGGAGACCGACTGGGTGGCAACAGCAGTACCACCAGACGGTGTGTAGCTCCAGAACAAACTACCTGTTGATCCTTGCGTACCGTCAACCTTGACGTTGTAGCTGGCGGTCGTACCCGCAGCCAAACCAGCTCTGACGTTTGTGGTATCAGCCTTGACAGTTAAGGTCAAAGTTGAGCCGGCAGTAATGGTCTGCGTTGCCAAGGGGGTAGAGCTATTGGAGTCAAAGACAACATTGTAGCTCTTCAAGGTCAAAGCAGCAGTGCTACTTGTTGGAGCAGTGCCGACAGTACTACTACCACTGACTGTTAGTGTCACGTCAGTAGCGTCAGGAGTCGTATTACATACCGCTCCGGTCGCCTTAGCTGTAACCTTAGCGGAAATGTACTGCGTAGCGCTGACATACAAGATAATGGTATCACCGACAAGAATCTTGTTCGCGGCCGCTGTTACGTTTGCCGTACTGCCGAGGTTAATTTCACCAGCGGCGTTAGGCACAGCTGAACAGAGTAAGATGCTAGTGCCGGTTAAGACTTGGGCACCAGCTACTGTAGCGGCTTGACTCAAGACAGTTGAAGTCGCGAGTTTGGTCGCACCATTGTAGAGGTCGTAGTTGGCCACGTTGATGTAGGGCTGGTTGGAGCCAGAGATGAGCACCGACAACGCGGTCACATCCATATTCCGGTCACCATCAGCTTTTACGTCAAACGCGGCAACAGATTGAGTGGATTGACCAGTTGAGCTACCGCCAGTGACACTGGAGTTAGCCGTGATTGTCGGCTCAACGTCGTGAATCGTCATACCGTTACTGGCTGCAGCTGCACCCGGCAAGCGAGTAAGACGCACATTGGTGGTAATCGTGTCAGCCGCGCCAATAACAGTCAAGGCTATCGCGCTGGTCAATGTTGAAACACGTCCCAAAGTTACGCCATCCGTTGCGTTGTAGGCGAGAACAACATCTGATGCACCGAAACCACTCGTAGAGGTAGCTGTAACAGCGACTCCATCATCATCAATAATTCCGGTTGCTAGAGTAGTACTTAATGTAGTGGACGGATTGGCCGAACCTACTCTAGCAATTACGGTTGTACCATCCAATGTACCGTCGTTATCAGCGTCGAAGTCTGAAGCGGCATTAGCCGATACAGTCATGGTGGTTGAAGAAGCAACTGCTGTAACCATACCAAAAGAACCAGCAACGGTTGTGTTTTGGAGAATTACCATATCTCCAGCACTAAACCCTGTTGTGCTAGCAACTGTTGTACCAAGAGGAGCCACGGTATAACCAACGGTGCCAGCGGTGTAGGTAGTAGCCGATGTACCTGTAGAAGTGGCAGTCGTCATGACTGTGTCAGTGCCGATCTTAGCCACGATATCTACATTACCACCAATAGCTTCAATGGCTTTAATGGTCATTTGGGTACTTGAAGAGATGGCAGATACAACGCCCAAAGCGACGTCGGTGCCAGTTGATAAGATAACTGAATCGCCAACGGCAAAACCCTTGGTTGAAGTTACGGTAGTATCAGTACCGGCGAGAGTTACAGCATCAGAGTTATCTGAAACTGTCCACGTGCCGGAACCAATCTTGGTCACTGTACCTGCAGCATTTGTCGTTACCGCAGTCATGACAGCTGCGGTAAGAGTAGTGGTAAGTGTAGGCTCAGAAAGCACAACGCCCAAACTACCACTGCCACCGTTTACGTTACTCTGAACGAGCAATACATCACCACGGTGGAATCCAGCGGTTGAACCGACCGTTAGGTTCGCGGTAGTAACAGCAGCGGTTGTGCCAGTCCATGTCGTTGCCAGTGTAGTGCCTGGCTTGATGGTTGAACCGCCAGAGACCCCAAGACCCTCAATGTAATCAACAGCGAGGTTAACTACCGCCAAAGAGTCAATAGTACTCGACGTGGTGGTCGAACCCTTGACGTAAACGGTAATAGTCTGGTCCTTTGACACAATGAGAGTTAGGCCACTAAATGACGCTACTCCCCCATTGAGCTGGGTCGTAGTACCAATCTGGGTTGAACCACTGTAGAGCTTAAGATCTTTAAGAGTTGTTGCTCCACTCGTGGCGGTAACCTGAACGTTAGTAACTTTGATGTCTTCCGCGTTATTCGCCGACAAACGAACGGCAAGAAGATTCTGGTCAACAAGACCGCTGTGGAGAATCTGGGCCACCGCCGTGTTTGTTGAATCGCGCGCAATTGACAGCGTACCACCGGTGGAGAATTGAATGGTCTGACCGGTAGCGGTAAGACCTGACGCTGTCACGCTTACGCTTGAATTCTTACCAGTAGCCGACACCGCGGTAATTGAAGAAACCTCGGTGGTCGTGGCGCTACTGTTTGTCGTCAAATAAACGTCAACCGTCACTGTGCTTCCCTTGGGAATGGAGAAGTTAGAGATAGAGATGACGTTTGAAGCCGCCGGCGTGTTCGTTGTTGATCCAAGCTGGGTTGAACCAGACTTTAGCATCAAGTTAGAAACACCGGTGGTGTTGGTCAGACCAACCGTAATGCTGGAAACCGCGATATCCTCGGTTGAGCTGGCTGTTATGTTGTATGATCCAACTTTGGCTTCAGACTGACCAGCAACCACGGTGGTATTGGAGAATGACGAATTTTTCGCCACACTCAAGGCCGCGGTGGACACTGTGAGAGTGTTGGCCGCTGTCGCGGCAACAGATGGATCGGTAATTACGTTCGTGGAGAGTTTCTTCGCTTGAGTAAGGTCCAAGCTGAAACTCGCTGTCGTGCCAGAAGTCGCGGTTGAAGAAATATCGCCAACAATGGTAATACTTGTCTTCACGCCGGTCTTAAGTACCGGATAGGACGACAGTGCTCGATTAGTATCCGCCACTGTCGTAGCCGGAATACTAGCGGCGGCCACACTATATACCGTTGCCCCACCAACTTGGAACTTTAGTGTTCCAGCAAAGGTGGTGGTGTAGGTTGGAACCCAGGTAATTGTGCGCAACTCCATATCTTCACCCTGGGCGGTTGCTTCCCATTTGCCAAAGACAATACTTGTGCCACCGGCGGAAACATTACCGCTCGTGGAATCGTTTGCTTTAGCAAAAAGAAGTGTTCCTTCGGCAACCGTGATCTTGTTGATACACTGGTCGCCGGCGTCGGCTGGACAACTGTTGCTACCGCCGTTGGCGTCGCCAATCGGGAATGCGCTATCAACTGCGCCAGCTACTATTGCCGTCGGGAGAATACCTGAACCAGTGTCCTTACCGGCAATTTCAAGATCGTAATCGTTACTAAGAACGAATCTGGCAGTCCGAGTGGAACCGCCGACAACGTCAGCGCGAACAGTCAAATCGCGAGAAGTACCCTTTGCAATGTTGTAAGCGGTCGCCAGGGTGAACACCGCATAGCGATTTGTGGTCTGCGTCACTGTTCCGAGAATAGTCCCATCTGGCGCCACCAAGTCAATATTTGTGAGGTCGCCGTCGTTGGCGTTTCCGTTATTATAGAGCGTCAACGATTTAACAAGGATGTCTTCAGCCGCACCAGCCGCTAGGCGGAAGCGGGTAATTTCTTGATCGACAGTGCCGAGGTTGATATTAACCGCCGTCCCATCGGTCTGGCCGTTTGAGTGTACGGTTACAGCGTCAACGGTCAATGAACCAACCGAACCAGTACCTGGAATCATTGAGAATCCGTTTGCGACAACTGGGAAGCTACCGGTAACAGACGCTGTGGTTTTAACATCGGCCGAACTGCTAACAGCAATAGCGACAGTGCCGGAGAGCGCCGCGTTCACGGGCAGATTTACCTTCACCATTGCGCCAATAGTCTGCCCAGCGGGCACAATAATCGGGTCGCTAGAGAACGTGAGCGCCGCCTTAGATTCGGAGAAGCTTAAGAAATTGCCGTGGCGCTTGCCGTTCTGATCGAAAATGGCAACACCCGCAATTTGGGAATCAGTCGACACCCCCATACGGGTCAGCGTTAGCCCAGTAACATTCACAGAACCATCAGCCGATGCCGTAAGGTTGACTTTTAGTGCTGGATTGTAAGCCGTGCCGCCAGCATAAACTGTTGAAGCTGGCGTGTCCGAGGCCAAGGCCACGGTGAGGCCAGTGCCAGTGGAAACTGGGCCGGTGGTCGCGCCGCCCTGAACGTTCCAGATGGTTGATTCTTGCGCGGCAATATTTGTACCGGCAGTCAACGCATTGAAGACAGAATCAGGAGCCGTGACTACGTTAGCCATCTGAAGCATATTGCCAGAAAGGCCAGCAGAGGTCACCATGCGTTTGGCTGAACCATCAACATAGTAGATATCCGTGCCAGTCGCGCTCTTTACAAGCGTACCTGTTGGATAGGTGTTGGTGCTGATGGGGCTCGTGCTCGCTTTGTAATTCGTGAAGAAGTAGTCGGGCACGTCAACTACCATTCCCCAAACATTGGCGCCATAGAGCGTGGTGGCGATGGCTTCGCTTGTGATGTGGCGAAGCTGACCGCCCGGCTCAACAGCGTAGGTCTTGGGGTCGGTTGTAATTTTAACCAGCTTCGTGCCTGGGCGAATCGTCACGTTGCCGCCGAGCGAGTATGACTCAAGCTCTGACTGGCTAACGGTTACGACTCCGGAAAAATCCGAGTACCAGGAGAAGTAGGTTGTAGGGTTCGGGAAGACGTAGCGTTTTGAATCGCTACCGAGGTAGTAAACCGTGGAAGACGTCGGACCCTTGATCAGCTGACCCGGCTGCGCAGCGTGGGTCGCTAGCGGAGCCAGCGTACCGATGCCAACGGACCAGAGGATCGTGGTGGACGTTACCGCGATACTTACCCCTTTCTTCACGAACTTTAGGGTATTATTCATAGTTTATTTATCTATTCCTTTCTTTATGATTACCTCGTCCGCTATAAGCGAGACAGGGGTTAAACAATTAACCGCTCCCTGCCGCATACGCGGCAACGACCTTTGACGAGTGGCCCGGCTGAATAGCCAGCATCTGCCTGCTTGTTACAGACAAGTGTCGGATATACAACCATTGAAGAGATAATCATAAAGAGAAAATATCTAAATCCTAAGCCCTAAATACTAAACCCCGTTAGAAATATAACCAATGATGGCCATGAAGAAAATGATGTTATTTCGCATGAAGTACATATGAGATTATGATATATTACAGTTTAATTTCTAACGAGGTTTAGAAATTCGAAATTCGTGCTGAGAATTATTGTGTCTGACTGCTTGACGCTGGTTGCTCTGTTGTACTATCGGATGATGTTGGTTGACCTGATGTTCCATCTTTTGATTCCGTGCTCTCACCCTTGACCTCGCCCTCTGGGTTCTCAGTTCCCTGTTCTGCGTTCTCGCTATTGACCGTTTCGGCAGAATCAGCCACTTCTTCCACCATATCTTCTACTTTATCTAAAATCACTAAGGCCGCCTGATAATCGCCTTCAGTTATTTTCTTTTTCGCTTCTTCTAAATTCGTTTTGGCGTCGGCTGATTTATCTTTGGCCTCGCTAGTGACCGAGCTCTTAGCTCCACCTTCTCCCCCTTCGGGAGATCTACCGTAGGCAGAAAGCTTAGCATCGGCCAAGCGCAACTTTTCTTCGGCGTCTTTAATTTTGTCGTTGAGCTTGCCCGCAATCTTTTCCGGCTCTGACGTTGGGCCTTGACCAACAAGCACTTTCAACGCTTCAGTGCCGGCTTTATTAACGGTGGAAAGCGCCCGGCTGACGCTCTTGGAAAGATTAGATGACCGAGCGGCCTCACCAGCGGCTTTTAGCGCATGCTCATATTCCCCAACTTTGCCATCAACAATTTTAGCAATTTCTAAGCCGCGCTCCGGCGAAGCAGAAGAAACCTCGTTCGCGGCCGCGGCGATATCTTTAATGCTTGATTCAAACTGGCTAATGAGTGTTTCGGCTTCAGGCAAACGCTGACCATCGCGAGCCGTTAACTTAGATAATTCATCCAAACGACGCATGGCAAACTCGGCCTGCAATTCTACCCGCGCTCTAGTGGAGGTAGCCAAATTCAGGCGCAAATTTTCTACGGCGACTTTAACATCGTAGAGCCGACTGCCCGGCAGACTGCCTTCGGCCGCGGTAACAACATAACCGCCCGAGGCAACGACAAGCACCAGGGCCAAAACAAGGGAGGCCAACCCGCGGGCATAAATAGCGGAAGCAGTAGTTGTGAAAATTGATTCGCCGACAAAGAGCGCGGTGCGCACCCGTTCTTTCAAAGATGGCACGACTGCCGCAACACGGGGCTTACTCTGGACGCGCACCTGCGCCAAAAGCAACTCACGATGAGCGGAGAGCCAGCTTGCGCTTGGAGCAATGGCTTTAAGTTCTCTAAATTGTTTTTTCAGTTGACGACGCATTGAGTGATTAGTGAGTAGTATTATGCAGTATGTAGTGGGTAGTGAGTAGTGGGTAGAAAGTGGAACTTAGAACCAAGAACTTAGAAATTTTGACTTATGCGTTTTGCGTTATTTATTATTTGTTTTCTATTTTTTCTATTTCTTCGCGGAGAGCGGCGAGAGCCCGATGAATGCCTACGCGAACCGCGCCTTTTTGTTTTTCTAAAATTTTCGCAATCTCATGCGTGGCGTATCCTTCAATATATTTAAGAATCAATAACTCCCGATACTCGTCTTTCAAACCCTTGAGAGCGATTTCAACCGTGGCCATATCGGAAGCGAGGGTAACTTTTGCGACCGCGCTCATCTCTTCTGGCATTGACACTTTCTCAAGCACTGAATCTTCAGCCAAGATACTGGCTTCGCGCCTTTGACGATAATGATCAACCACGGCGTTCTTCGCCAACCGATAAATAAAGGCGCGAAAATTTTCTATGCGCTTCTCTGGATTATCGGCATGCCGCTGAACGTACTCCCAAGTTTTCAAGAACACCTCGGCCGTTAAATCTTCCGCTTCTGTAGTGGTTGACACCTTGAAGTAAACATAGCGGTATATCTTGGGTGCGTAGCGATCATAAAGCTCTCCGAAAGCATCTGGATCACGGTCGCGATATAGCCGATATAACAACAATTTCTCGTGCCAAGGAGTTTGCATTTATTAAGACGAAAAAAATAGAAATGTGTTACAGCAGTAACAATTCCCCCACTATAAAACCCCAAGTTTTAACACGTCATTTCTAGATGATATTGAGATTATATGCATTTTATATGTTCAAACCCGCATAAATAGCGGGGTTTTCTAATGAGATAAATTTAAGCTGAAGCTGGTGAAACATTTAATATATCTTAATAAATTGAGGATATTAAATCAAGGCTACGCGCGTTAATCTTTAACAAAATCGTGGGATCGCTGTTGCAAAAATAACAAAAATATGGTGAAATAAATCCCGTTAGAAATTCCCGCGGGGTATTGTGATCCCCGCGTGAATTGCTCCGAGTGATAACCCTCGCCGCAAACGGCGGGGTATTTCTAACGGGATAAATCCCCCGCCGTGGCGGGGCGGGGTATTCTGGAAGGTGCGGAACAAACGAAACCTGCCATAAGCCATAAGCTGTAAACTGTAAGCTTGTAGACTGCAGGCTGTAGGCTATAAAAATTGTCAGCTTATTTTTTAACCGGCAATTCCTCTGCAATAACAGCTGCCTCAAATTTTTGACTCTGTCTTATATATTCAAAAATAATAGTGTCACCGGGATGATACTGTTGAACTAAAGAAAACAGACTGCCCGACGACGAAATCGGCGTGCCGTTCACGCTCAACAATCTATCGCCTAATTTCAGACCGGCTCTAGCTGCCGGACTTTTTGGAACAATACCGTTGTTTGGTTTTTCTCCATAAATTATCGCCCCTGTCTGATTGTTTTGTTCCGTTAAATAAAAATCAAAAACATATGTTAGTCCTAAAAATGGACGACGCGGCTTGCCATCTTTCAATACGTTTAGCATAAGAGACTGAAGAATGTCTGATGGCAATACCGCTTGAGCTTTATCGGATGTCGGGACGCTAAACCCAACCAGCTGACCAGATAAGTCAAAAACAGGCGTGCCCGATAAAAACTGCCGCGCACTTTCTATTGATAGAGCTAAGTTTAATTTATCGCTAGAGATTATCTTGGCCGGGCCATGATCGCTCGCGCCGAAATCCAGCTGATCGGAATGAAGGGTTGTCTTCGCAATTTCCTCGTCAGGACTAAGTGTCCAAAGCGTCATGCCAGAATACCTGTTTTCCGTATCTGCAAAAATGACAGGTGTAAATCTATCACCGACAACCTTGCCCATAATAAATGGACTAACCGTATCCGCCACGATCCGTTCAATTGCATAGGGACGACCCTCTACTAATAAAATATCACCAAGGCGGACATCTGCCGAGGAGACGGTGGCAAACCAACCATCAGCAGTTAACAATACCGCCACGCCAATCAGATTTTTATTTGGAAAAATCGTTGTCGCGCCAATTTTTAAACCAGCGTCCGGCCGATAAAGGCCGGCCACCAAACGCTTATTCTGACCGCCCAATTCGCGCAAACGCGTGCTCTCTTCAATGACCACCCTGCCCGGCCTCTCAATGATAACCGACTGTGTCCCCGGTGGAATATTCGCTTGCCTAAATTCCGGAAAAAGCCAAAACAGAAGAAAAGCTCCGGCCGAACCGGCAACCAAGCTCATCGCCATAACGATCAGTAATGGCGCGGAGCGACGCGGAGTTGATGGAAAAGTAGGGATCTCGGGAACCATATCATTGATGGAATATGGAATATGGAATATTGAATATGGTGGCTGATTGTTGATTGCTACTTATTTGCATAACCTAAATTCTAAATACTAGATACCAAATACTGTATACTGCACTTCAGACCAGCCACCTGGCTGTAACCAGCACGGCTATAGAAACCGCAAAAATGAAATACACATACCGACGAATAACCACCAAATTAAGGGTACCGTCAAAATGAGAGCGGGCTAAGGCAGCCATGGTGTAATATTCAATGGCCACGAGAAAAGCCTTAACATCGGGACTCAACGGCAAAAAGTTTAACATCCAAAAAAATTCACCCACCAGCAAGGACTCAATAACCAATAATAACCAGACTCTGTCTGCCGGATAACGTGACAGCCAAATCGCTCTGAAATCCAGCAGAAAAACCGCCAAGATAATAATGATGGTGGAGATAGTATAAGCATTAGTAGCAAGGAATATGGGCAAAATCGTGGGATCAAGCAATAAACGGAAAAAGCCAGCCGCCGCCACCCACACCACCGCGACATGAATCAAAAGAGAAGCACTTTCTAAATAATGCTTGGGATACCGACCGACGTCTTGCCAGTGACGCCGGATGTTTTCCCAAAATAAACCAATAAGCGCGGCGGCCAGAATTATCAGCAACTGTCGCCCTAACTCTGTTTCCAAAAATAATAATAATCCCAGGGCGACGCTGGAAAGTAAAATTGGGGTTGGCAACAACTGCCACCACGACAATGTCGGCGCCAGTTGAGATGTATTAAAATCAGGTGCGTTGAGATCGAATCTAGAGTGCTCTTTTTTAATAAGCTTAATCAGTAGAAGCGCGGTGGCAACGGCAACCAATATAACAATGGCCAGCCAATATGGCCATTGGGCTGGCCAGCGCACGGCTATGCTCAATACCACCAAAACACTAAAAGCGCTAACTGACGAAAGAATTCGCGACAAGAGAAGCATAAAATACTAGAAGCACATAGCTAAAAACGAAAGCATAAAAAAATTTAAGTCAGGCCATCCAGCTACGACCATAACGCAAACTAGTGCCTAGCGTAACCACGGATTTGAATCGTAAATTTCGCGCAGGTTTTTTTGGCCAGACGCCAGCTTATCAGCATCTCCTTTATAACCACCTTCCAGTTGAGACAAAGCAATGACTAATTGAAGGTGCAAATCCGTATATTCCTTAGGCACGGTTAACGACAATAAGGCATCGCGGGTTTTGACTATGGCCGTCAGGCGCTCTTCGGTTGTACCGGCGCTTCCCTCGGCCGCAAACGAACGAACAATCGGCACTATCTCCTTCTCATAATTTCGTTTGATGTCCTGTTGATAAACTGTCTCACGCTGAATACCCGTTGCTCTATTATTACCATTGTCGTGGCCAAGACGTTTCGCCGTAAACACCATGGCGCCGATAAAAACAAAAAATATAACCAAAAAAACAATAAATAGCTCCAGCTGTGAACGCCGGTTAAGGTTTAGGGAAGACAATATCTTAAAATTTTTCATACCCCGTTAGAAAGCCTCCTCAGAATAAATATCCATAATATTTATTCTGATAAAATAAGAGTTTGAGTAGATGGTCATAGAACGTTGGCGAACAAAAGATGGAATAAGGCAACAAGACGGCTTTCTAATGGGGCAATGAAAACTGATTAGCCTCTACGCGCGTCCAGTTATTGCTGACGGGAGAAAAAATTTCTATGCTAAATACGTGAATTTTTTCAGTCTCGTCATAAATTTTCTGTACTGCGACGGTTGAACCGCCGCGTTTGCTGTAAAAAGCCTTTTCCGCCAGTCGCTTGGGCTCTGTGGTTCTGGATAAGCGAACGCGGCCAGCAGGAGTTTTGGCGATAATCCTTTCCACTGTTCCGGGCCGGCCATCTAAATCTTCGGTTGCGCGCGACTCAAGGCGTTTATCGTCTTCTAAAGACTCAATTAGTTTTTGCCATCGGTCGTCAGTCATTTTGTTGAGTATTTAGTATATAGTATTCAGTATGTAGTAAGTAGTGAGTAGTATGTAGTATAACAAATAATGGCTATTAACGAAAGGCTTTTAAATTGATAAACCAACTCGTGGCTAGCGCAACGCTCAAAAGAATCACACGCAAACAAGCTGACGGGCACGAAGCCGTGTCGCGTCTCGCGCAACAACAAGGAGGAACTATGTTGCTAGGAGAGATCATGCGCATAACAATAGCCGCGCTCACCTTTGTTGGTGGGGCAATCATGGCCGATGCCAGTATTTCGGCGATCGGCGGCGGCGATCTCGTCCCCATCGCGGATGTAGCCATCAGAATAGGGTGCTGGGTGCCACACTGACAATATGCGCTTTTCTGTATGACACATACAACCCAGCAGAGACATAGGCCTAAACATCAGACCACGCTAGCCACGAGCACCTGCATTTCCCAACCAGGAATGTGCAAGTGCTCTTTTTTATCCCCCTTCGCGAAAAACCTCGGGCGTAAGCCCGTGGATGAAAACGAAGGAAATTTCGCTTCGGAGGGATTTCGCTCCCGACGAAGCGCAGGGAGAAGATACCCCGAGCGTAAGCTCGTGGGAGCTTCATAACCAGCTTTTATACCAAAATCAATTACCCCGCCGGGGCGGGGAAAGAACTTCTATAATTATAAGCACCACCTTTTGTCGCAATTGCGACAAAAGGTGGTTATGATATGTTTATCGCGCACGCGAGAAGGTCATCCGCCTCGAACGCCGCGCCAACCCTGACTGCCGTCAGGCAGGCGGCGGGCAAGGATAAACCCCTGCCCCGCCGTGGCGGGGCAGACGTGGTGCGAGGTTTATCCCGTTAGAAATACCGCGCCGCTTGCGGCGTGGGTTATCACTCGGAGCAATTCCCGCGGGGATCGCAATACCCCGCGGGAATTTCTAACGGGATTTATTCCGCTAAATACTTTTTGCTTTTTAACTCATCTGGCAAATATTCCTGATCCACCTCTTCGTCGCGCTTGACATAGTCAGGGTTATATTTGTAACCCTGGCCATAGCCTATATCTTTCATCAACTGGGTCGGGGCGTTCCGAATATGAAGCGGCACGGGCAGAGAACCATATTCTTTTATATCGTCCTGCACCTTACCGTAGGCTTCATAAAGCGCGTTGCTTTTCCGCGCGCGAGCAAGATAAGCAGTGACTTCGGCCAAAACAACATTACACTCCGGCATACCGATAAAATGCGCGGCCTCATAACCGGCAACAGCCAGCGGCAAGGCGTGAGGATCGGCCAATCCTATGTCCTCACTGGCAAACCGTACCAAGCGGCGTGCGACGTACAAGGGATCCTCTCCTGCTTCAAGCATCCGCCCCAGCCAGTAAAGGGCGGCATCTGCGTCTGATCCCCGAAGTGACTTATGCAGAGCGGAAATTATATTATAATGTTCCTCGCCGCCCTTATCATATTTTAGATGCGTCACCTGAAGAGCCTCATTAATGGCTTCTTTAGTTATATCCGCGGACTTGCGCTTCTCGGCCGCGCGTACTGACAATTCTAAGGCGTTTAAAGCAACTCGCGCGTCGCCGTCCGCAGCGCGACTAAGATAATCTATCGTTGGCGCAGACACACGAACCCCCAAACGCCCCAATCCTCTGCTATTATCTTTCAAGGCCCGCTCAATGATAGTGTGAATATTTTCTGGACTCAATTTATTAAGCGTAAAAACACGGCAACGCGACAACAATGGGCTAACAACCTCAAATGACGGATTCTCAGTGGTCGCCCCAATAAGCGTCAAGGTGCCGTTCTCAACGTAAGGCAAAAGCGCGTCTTGCTGGGCTTTATTCCAACGATGAATCTCGTCAACAAAAAGAATAGTGCGCTTGCCATACAATTTTTGCCGCTCTTCAGCAGTTTGAATGACGCGACGCAACTCCCCTACCCCGGATGTTACCGCGTGGAAAAGCACAAAAGCAGACTTGGTCATAGCGGCAATAATTCTACCAAGAGTGGTTTTGCCAGACCCCGGCGGCCCCCAAAGAATCATTGAAGGCACTTCATCTCCCTCAATAACCTGACGAAGCATTTTACCTTCACCGATAATGTGCTCTTGACCGACAAAATCCTGAAACGAATCCGGCCGTATGCGATCGGCAAGAGGGGCGTGCTTCAATCTCTCTTCCTGGCTTTTTGCTTCAAATAGATCACTCATTTACCATCATTGTACCCTCTTAGCTATTAAATTGTGAAGCTCCACGCCTTTACCACGCTCGGCGGGATGACCTCTCGCGGATAATCGCGGGACTGGTGCCGTGAATAAGAGCCTTGATACAAAATCACTCTACGGTGTAAAATAATGCAGCCCTATGGCAGAAAGGAGGAACGGCCATGGAAGGCATGGAAATCCTCGGGCAAGCCCGAGGAAGTCCTTTCAAAAGCTTTGTCGCCTGCTTTGCCCGCCTCGTTCTGTGCTGGAAGGAGTGCCTACGAGCACTCCCTCTGTACAAGCCCAAGTGCCCGGTTTGCCAAACCAAAAGCCACGTCAGTTGGCGGGTTCTTCCCGGTCCGCCGGGATACGTCTGTGCCGAAAAAGAACACGGCGATATCCGCGTGGAATAAGGGAAGAACGGAGGGGGAAATGAGCAGAATGAGCAGTAAGGCGACAAAAGATCCCTCGACCAAATGAAATGGCCGGGGGATCTTACTTTCCAGTATTTAAATCTATACTCGACAGTCACCGAACTATTGCGTACAATTAAAAAATATTTGGTAAGTATTGGCGCTTCGTTTATGCACCTTTTTATCGGGCTGTAGCGCAGTTGGTAGCGCGCTTCGCCTGCCCCGCACCTTTATTTCGTACTTAGGTGTATACCCTGTTAGAGATTTATGATATATATAAATTCTGACAGAATTAGAAATGCTAGAGGCAAAATAATTAGGTAATATCTCTAATCAAATATTATTTCTAACGGGGTGTAGCGAAGTGGTATCGCGCACGGTTCGGGACCGTGAGATCGGGAGTTCAATCCTCCCCACCCCGATTGAGTAAAGGTGCGGGGTGAAGGACGAAGAGGTCCCGGGTTCGAGCCCCGGCAGCCCGACCAAGTTAGACATTAAAAATTAATCGCGAATTATATTTTCATAAAACAAACGCTATATGTCCACTCCACGCGATCTTGAACTCCTGTTTGAAATCGGCTCTCTCCGCCACGTCTGCCGAGGGTGGCGCCAACACCTTGGCACTGACTGTGCGAATGATTTAGAACACACTGTGCGGGTGGCATTCCTAGCCCTTGCCCTCGCTCGCCAAGAAGGAGCTCCTAACGAAGAATTGATTCTCAAAATGGCGCTCACCCACGACATCGCGGAAACGCGAGTGTCTGATCACTCCTACATTCAAAAAGTCTACGTAGAAACTGATGAAGCAAGAGCCGCTCACGACATGTTTTCAGGAACGATCCTTGCCGACCTTAAAAATATCATCGCCGCCTTTGAGAGCCGCCAGAGCATTGAAGCAAAAATAGTGAAGGACACGGACAACCTAGACATTGACCTGGAGCTAAAAGAGCTTGAAGAAACCGGCCACCAGCTTCCGGAGAAATGGCGTAAATTCCGCCGACTCATTCGCGACGAAAAATTCTACACCGCCTCGGCGAAAAAAATGTGGGACGAGATTCAAGAAGCCGACCCCTCCTCCTGGCACATTGCCGCGAATAAGTGGATGAAGATACCGGACGCCGGGAAATAATGTCTTCAGCCATGACCTACAAAGCATTGCTAGTTGATTTTGACGGCTGTTTCGCCGGAAAAACATTAATGGTTTCAGACCCTGTCAGAAAAGCAATCGCGTCTATCATAAATAGAACATTTGTTGGTTTGGCAACCGGCCGTGGGCTACAAGGAACAATACAGCGCATCATTGGCGAGGTTCCGCTGACTGGTTTACAGATTCTCCAAGGGGGGCCAGTTATTTACGACGTGAATAGCAAAAGTATTGTCTGGCAAAAATCAATGCCGCCAGCAGATGTTAAGTCAATTCTTGATATTGTACAAAGCAAAAACTTGATAATTTCAGCCATAGAAAACGGAGAAGTATACACAAATAACGACAACCCAAAAGATCGTTTTGACCCCAGTATCAACTATAAGTCACTCACTGATTTGCCGAATCAGTTCGTCACAAAAATGGCCATCACTACAGGAGACTCCCCGACTGACGCTGCCGAATTAGCACACATGATCACCTATCGCTTTCCGAGCGTTAAAACGATCCGCTGGGGCCATTCCCATTTTAATATGTACGGCATTGATATTGCGGCGTCCACAAAACTAGAAGCGGTACACCAGTACCTAAAAATTCTCAACTTGAAGCCAGAAGAAATTGTGGCCGTCGGAGACAGCTACAATGACTTCCCTCTTCTCATGTCCGCCGGCCTCAAAGTTGCCATGGGCAATGCCATAAATGAGATTAAAGCAATTGCCGATTACATCGCCCCTTCGGTTGACGACGACGGTCTTGTTTGGGTTATAGAAAAATTTTTTTGATTGTTTTTTATGTGCGGCATAATCGGCTATACCGGTAAAAGAAACGCCCTGCCAATTCTCCTGGACGGGCTCAAGCGTCTGGAATATCGCGGTTACGATTCCGCCGGTATATCAATTTTAAATAACAACTCCTTAATTCGTCTACGCGCTGTCGGTCAATTGTCAGCACTGGAGAAACGTTTAAATGATGAGCTCAATAAATCAATGGCAGACGGAGCGACGGGCATTGCCCATACGCGCTGGGCCACTCACGGATCGCCGACAGAAAACAACGCTCACCCGCATGCCGATTGCGCGGACAAACTTCATCTGGTGCACAATGGCATAATTGAAAATTATCAAACTTTGAAATCCTCTTTGGAATCCGCCGGACACATCTTCTCTTCGGAAACTGACACAGAGGCGTTGGCGCATCTTATTGAACAAGAGATTAACAACGGCCAATCGCTGGATGAGGCGGTTATGACTGCCGTCCAACAAATTAAAGGAACTCTTGGCCTCGCCGTTGTTGCCGCAAACGAGCCAGACAAGATAGTCGCCGCTAGACGATCTAGTCCGCTTCTTTTAGGTATAGGACAGGGGGAGTATTTCATTGCCTCTGATCCGTCCGCTATTATCCCTCACACGAGCCAGGTCATATATCTAAAAGATGATGAATTTGCCATAATTACTCCCGCCGGTTACGAAATTAAATCTTTGAGTGGTCAGTCAGTAGCGCCACGAACGGAAACCATTGACTGGTCAATCAGTGAAATAACTCGCGGCGGTTATGACACCTTCATGGAAAAAGAAATTTTTGAAGGGCCGTCGGCTATAGCGAACGCTCTGCGCGGCCGATTACTGCCAGATGACGGCAATGTTAAATTGGGCGGACTAGATGCGGCTGAAAATAAACTTCGCTATATAGACAAATTGGTTATCGTCTCCTGCGGAACGAGCTACTACGCGGGATTGGCCGGAGCTATGATGATTGAAGAATACGCCAAACTGCCGGTGGCTGTTCTTCATGCCTCTGAATTTCGTTATCGCGATATTCCCCTGGACAAAAACACGGCGGTACTTGCGATCTCGCAAAGCGGAGAAACGGCGGATACTTTAGCGGCCATCCATGAAGCTAAAAAACGCGGGTTATTAACCCTGGGCATTGTTAATGTCGTCGGCTCGTCAATAGCTCGCGAAACCGAAGCTGGAGTTTACAACCATGCTGGTCCGGAAATTAGTGTGGCTTCTACCAAAGCGTTTATTTCACAGCTTACCGTGCTTGGTCTGTTAACAGTTTATCTGGGGCGCACGAGGACAATGCCGCTGGCTATAGGACAGCGTATCGTGCGCGAGCTCGCTCGGCTACCAGATCTTACTGAATCAATACTTAAGCAGGCTCATAAAATTTGTGCCATAGCCGAACGATATAATTCTTTTAAGAACTTCCTTTATATTGGTCGCAAATATAACTATCCTACCGCTTTGGAAGGAGCCCTAAAGCTCAAAGAAATATCATACATTCATGCCGAGGGTTATCCAGGAGGCGAACTCAAACATGGTCCCTTGGCTTTAGTGACCACTGATCTTCCGACTGTGGCCATAGTGCTGCGAGACAGCATTTATGAAAAAATGCTCTCTAATATTCAAGAGATTCGCGCCCGCCAAGGCCCCATCATCGCCATCGCCACAGAGAATGATGCTCGCCTCTCGGAACTTGCGGATGATATTTTTTATATGCCCAAAACCATAGAAATGCTTTCTCCTATCCTTGCGGTAATTCCTTTACAGCTTTTTGCCTATGAGGTGGCGAAATTGCACGGCCGCGATATTGATAAGCCTCGCAATCTGGCAAAATCTGTGACGGTGGAATGATGCGGGAATCAAGAATCAAGAATTATTCATTATTCTCCATTCATTATTCTTTATTCAGCTAATTTAGTGTTTAGGATTTAGTATTTATGCAATATGGCTCTTCATAAGAATCATCACGCTAACGTAGTGGTCATCGGCGGCGGGACTGGCACGCATACTGTCCTTAAGGGCTTAAAGTTATACGATTGGCTGAATTTGACAGCGATTGTCTCCATGGCTGACAATGGTGGCTCTACCGGTATTCTCCGCGACGAACTTGGTGTTCTGCCGCCGGGCGACATCAGACAATGCCTAGTAGCTCTGTCTGAATCAGACCAATTGATGCGTGATCTTTTTAATTACCGCTTTGGCACCGGCCAATTAAAAGGACACAATTTCGGAAATCTATTTTTGAGCGCCCTAGAAAAGGTGACGAGCAGTTTTGACCAAGCGGTTTCTAAAACGAGTGAAGTCTTAAAAATAAAAGGAAGGGTTGTGCCGGTGACTCTAGAATCCACTCATCTTTATGGGGTGCTTAAAAATGGAAAAGTCCTCAATGGCGAACACGCTGTTACTACCGCCAATCTAAGGGGGCACGATCAAATAAATCGGGTGTTTCTTAAACCGAGAGTCCAGGCAAGCGCCAAGGCGCTAGCGGCCATTAGAGAAGCCAATCTTATTGTTGTTGCTCCGGGTACGCTTTATTCCAGTATTATCCCCATATTTCTCGTAAACGGCATAGCCAAAGCCATTCATAATTCAAAAGCCAAAAAAATTGTGGTATGTAATCTTATGGCCAAAGGAATTTTTACGCGCGGTTTTAGTGTTGATGATTTTCTGAAAGCCCTGGAAAAATATGCCGGCCAGAACACTTTTGATTATGTTATATACAATAAGCGGCTCCCTCGCTCCAACCTCCTCAAGCGTTACCAGCATGAAGGGATGCCAGTGGCGCCGCCGTTATTTGTAAAAAACAAATCCCGCACCTTTACAAAGGTGCAGGACAAGCTGCGGCCAATATTCATTGGCGGCGATCTCGTTGCCCGTGATCCCTACAGGCCGAATTTAAACGACCCTCTAAAGCGGCAAAGAACGCTCATCCGCCATAACCCCGAACGTCTCGCAAAAATTATTGTAGACATTATTAAGCGCGAGAAACGGGGCTACCCCCGTTAGAAGACCTCCCCACCACCTTCTTGCGCAATGGCGCAAGAAGGTGGGATTAAGATAAGTGGTGGAATAATAATCATAGAAGCGTTGGCGGTTAAAGAGAAATAATCAATACTATAAGACAGCCTTCTAACGGGGTTGACAACGTGCCTGTGCTAGACCTACCATATGCTTTAGTTACTTGCTCCTTGACACTTCGGCGACAAGCCCCAGTGCTTGGCATTGGGGAATCAGAGCCGCAAACCCGAAGGGCTTGTCTCTCAGTGTCAACCCTGAGCAAGCCCCAACCATTCGGCCTTGGGCTCATGGCCGAAAGGCGCTTGGCATTGGGGTTACCGAATGGGTTGACAGCCTGTCACCCTTCGTGACGGCTTCACGCGATCCCGCATGGTGCGGGACCGAACGTGAATCCCTTCGGAGGATGACAATGAAAACGACAGTGAGATTGGTCATGGCGGTGCTAACGGGGCTGGTCTTAACCTGGCCCGGACTGGCAGCGGCGGTGACGGATGCCGACAAGTGCGAGGCGGCGAAGCTCAAAGTCGCCGGCAAGTACGGTTTCTGCCGCTTGAAGGCGGAGGCCAAGGCCGCGCAGACCGGCGACGCGCCAGACTACAGCAAGTGCGACGCGAAGTTCAGCCAGAAGTGGACCGATGCCGAGACCAAGGGTGGTGGCACGTGCCCGACCAGCGGGGACGAGGCGGTGATGCAGAGCTTCGTCAGTGGCCACAGCCTGCGCATCGCGAGCGTGCTGTCGGGCCAGGGGACGATCGGCGATCCACCGCTGAAGACGGGGCAGACGCAGTGCGACCAGGGCGCGGGCACGCTGGGCGCGTGTCCCGGATTGCCATCGGGGCAAGACGGTGCGCTGCAAAAGGGAACGGCGCGCAGCTACACGGACAATGGTGACGGCACGATCACGGACAATGTCACGGGCTTGATGTGGGAGAAGCTGAGCGACGACGGCTCCATTCACAACTTCCACACCTATTATACGTGGTACAATTGGATAGTGAAGGTCGCGAACCTGAACACGGCGCCGTGCTTTGCGGGACACTGCGACTGGCGGCTGCCGAACATCAACGAGCTGCAGACCCTGGCTGATTACAGCCGTGAATCGCCGGCAATCGATCCAGTGTTCAATACTGCCTGCGTACCGGGCTGTACGGTGAGTACATGCAGCTGCACGCAATCCTTCGGCTACTGGTCCTCTACTACCTATAATACCTACGCCGGCAATCTGTACTACGCGTGGACTCTGGAATACAACAGTGGGACGGTGTGGGCGCGCGACAAGAGCACCAATGATAGGTGCGTCCGTGCCGTCCGCGGCGGCTTGTGAGCAACGAGAGCGAGGAGCAAACCCCGTGCGAGTTCTTTAACGGGGTAAATCCCGTGAGTGGTGCGAGAAAGCACCACTCACCCCGAGCCTTGGGCGACTAACACCCGAGGCTCTTTTTTTTCCAAAATTACAATGTGTGAAGCTCCACGACTTTATCCGCCCGAGGCGGACAGGAAACCCCGCACCAGTCCCCCACCGCGGCGGAGCATCCCCGACCAGTTGAAACAAATTCAGTAAAAAAACGGCAACCGACTACTACGCGGCGGAAGCGAGATTCGTATCGGGTCGTTGCGAAGACCTTTGTAAGAATTTCCCTAGTTGTATGGATACGGCAATGATAATAGGAGCCGCAAACTGGAGCATGGCGCTAATGAGTGGCGTGCCGATCATCATTGCGACATGTGAAGCAAGACAGCAGGCGGCAATGCCTGTGCCGCCGCCTATAGCTTTTACTTTGAACCAGCGCTCTTTTGCTTTAAGGCCAGCATAGATAACGAAAAATGAAACCACAATGCCATTGACAACAATCATAAACCACATAATCATCGGCATCATATACTCTTGTCCGACTCTCGTTGCCATCATAACAACAAAAAACGCAATTGCTACAATCATAGAGACATAAAATAGAAATGACTGCAGTGGTTGCCGCGCCAGCGAGAGCGGAAACCTTAACATAATTACTGAACCAATAAGAATCGCAAGAGTTCCTGCGGCACCGAGCATTGGCTGCGCAAGATACTCCGCCGATCCCATAAGAAAAAGAGCAAGCCCCATGCTAAAAAGGAAAGCCATAAACGCGCCCATAAGTTCGTTGGACTCTGCTCGATACGATTTCCATGTCGCGATAATTCCAAGAAGATAAAAGAACGCCGCGCCATACATAAGAGCAATGGCAGTTGGTAACCCAAAGATAATTTCCGGCATATATTGTGTGTATTATTACTTTATAAATTGAGACTGTAGAAAAACTCTTTTTCTACAGTCTCACCCCGTCGAATGACGGGGTAAAACTACGTTTTTCTTGATGAACCTTGGCATACGAGCTCACTTTTGTTCATTTTTCTACACTCTCAAATTATTATAATATTCGACCTTGCTGTACGTTATTATAGCACACGATGTTTCTTGCTCCTAATATACACTTAGTGCAGATTTGGATGCGACTTTTACCGAAACGCACACGAAGGGGGCTTGCTGGCGGCAACGCGGCCCACTGGAGATTTGGGTCAACCCCGTTAGAAGGCCTCCCCACCACCTTCTTGCGCAATGGCGCAAGAAGGTGGGATTAAGATAAGTGGTGGAATAATAATCATAGAAGCGTTGGCGGTCAGAGAGAAGGATTCATAAGGTATAGAGACCAGCCTTCTAACGGGGTTGACAACGTGCCTGTGTTAGGCCTACTCTATGCTTTAGTTGCTTGCTCCCTGACAACCTGTCACCCTTCGCGACGGCTTCACGCGATTCCGCATAGCGCGGGACCGAACGCGAATCCTTTCGGAGGATGACAATGAAAACGAAACACCTCAAACTCGCTGCCCTACTGGTCATGGCAGGGATAACCGGGCTGGTCCTAACCTGGTCTGGACCGGCGGCTGCCGTCTCGCCCGCGGTCAAATGCGAGGCGGCCAAGCTGAAAATCGCCGGCAAATACGGTTTCTGTCGACTCAAGGCGGAGGCCAAGGCCGCGCAGACCAGCGACACGCCAGACTACTCCAAGTGCGACGCGAAGTACGCCGATAAGTGGGGAGTGGCCGAGACCAAGGGAGATGGCCAATGCCCGACCAACGGCGATGAGTCAGCGGTGCAGACGTTTATCATGCAGCACACTGACGATCTCGCAGTATTGCTTTCGGGAGGTTCTCCCCAGCCGTGCCAGGCCTTTCCGGCAACTGGGCAGACCACTGCCTATGCAGCGGACAAGAATGACGGGATTCCCGCTCCTGTTGCCGTGCCGGATGATGGGGCAGTGCGGGCTGGCGCGCCGCTTGATTACGTGGACAATGGCGACGGGACGATCACCGACCTCAATACTGGCCTCATGTGGGAGAAGAAGGCCATCAGCATCGGGCTGCACAACAGGGATAAGACTTACGTCTGGTCCGGCAACGGCAGTGAGGAGACGATCTGGGATTGGCTAGACGACGTGAACGCGGAGGGCGGGACGGGCTTCGCTGGCCACAACGACTGGCGCGTCCCGAACGTGAAGGAGCTGCAGAGTATCGTGAATTATGGTTCGGCCGGCCCAGCCGTGAGCTCGATATTCAACACGGCATGTGCGCCGAGCTGTACAGTACTCACGTGCAGTTGCACGCAGTCGGGCCGCTACTGGTCGTCCACTACGTACGGGGTGCTCGCGTGGTCCGTGGACTTCGCCAACGGCTTCGTGCCCTTCGCCAGTAAGACCATCATCACCTACGTCCGTGCCGTCCGCGGCGGATTGTGATCAACATGGGAGAATTGCACCACGCCCCGCCACGGCGGGAGGCGGAGTATTCTCTAACGGAGTAAATCGCGTGAGTGGTGCGAAAAGGCACCTCTCACTATGAGCCTTGGACGACCAACACCCAGGGCTCTTTTATTTTCCAAAAATTACTTTTAACTGGCTTGACAACGTGCCTGTGTTAGGCCTACTCTATGCTTTAGTTGCTTGCTCCCTGACAACACGTCACCCTTCGTGACGGCTTCACGCGATCCCGCATAGCGCGGGACCGAACGCGAATCCTTTCGGAGGATGACAATGAAAACGACAGTGAGATTGGTCATGGCGGTGCTAACGGGGCTGGCCTTAACCTGGCCCAGCCCGGCAACGGCGGTGACGGACGCCGACAAGTGCCAGGCAGATAAGCTCAAACGAGCGGGGCAGTATAATGTCTGCCGGCTGAAGGCGGACGGCAAGGGGATCAAGAAGGGTGATCCACCGGACTACACGAAGTGCGACGAGAAGATCGCCGAGAAGTTCAGCGCGGCCGAAACGAAGTATGGAGCCGAGTGTCCGACCAGCGGCGACGTGACAAACATCCAGAGCCAGGCGACGGCCGACGCGGATTTCATCGCCTTGAAACTGGCAGGAGAGCGGTTTGCGGACAATGGCGACGGGACAGTGATTGACACAGAGACCGGGCTCCAGTGGGAAAAGAAGACCGACGACAGCGGCATCCACGACAAGGACAACACCTACACGTGGAGCACGGGATCATCGTACGGACCAACCGGGACGGCGTTCACAACCTTCCTCGGGACGCTGAACAACGGCACGAGCTCGGACGGCAACACGATCAGCGGGTGCTTCGCGAACCACTGCGACTGGCGCCTGCCGACCAGTGCGGAGCTGCAGACCATTCTGCTGGCACCGTACCCATGTGGCACCAGCCCGTGCATCGATGCGGCCTTTGGGTCTACCGTCGCGTCCTTCTACTGGTCGTCCACTACCTACTCGGGCGGTCCGTACAGCGCGTGGGGCGTGTTCTTCTCCGTCGGCAACGTGGGCGGCTTCTTTAAGACCTTCCTCTACTACGTTCGTGCCGTCCGCGGCGGCTTGTGAGCAACGAGGAGTGGAGCCCCACGGGTTTACACCCGTGGCCCCGCTCCACACGCTTCGTCGGCTCGTGCTACGTAGCGAAGCTACTTCGCAGAGTAGCAGCGGAACCCTCCGAAGCGTACCTTGCTTCGCCAAGGCTACGCAGGGTACCCTCCTCGCGCATTCATCCACGGGTTTATCCAGCCTTCGTAGCCGTAGGCTACTACGGCGGAGTAGGCCACCCGAGGCTTTCTGCGAAGGAGGGTAAACCCCGTTAGAGAACAACTCGCACGGGGCATTAGACCCCGTGCTCATATGGGAGAATTGCACCCCGTCCCGCCACAGCGGGAGGCTGAGCATTCTCTAACGGGGTAAATCGCGTGAGTGGTGCGAGAAAGCACCTCTCACCCCGAGCCTTGGACGACCAACACCCAGGGCTCTTTTTTTAACCCCGCACCTATCCCGCAGGCAAAGGTGCGGGGTTCACTCATAGCGCAGGGCCTCAATTGGATTTTTCTTGGCTGCTTGCCGAGCCGGATAAAGCCCAAATATAAGACCGACCGTGGCGGACACGCCAAACCCCAACAGGGCGGCTGACAAAGGAAAGGTAAAAGTCCAACCAAGAGAATATACTTTGGAGAGCGTCAAGGCGGTTATAAACGAAAAGAGAGAGCCAAGCGCAATTCCGATCGCCCCGCCGCTTACCGTCAGAATTATCGCTTCCAGAAGAAACTGCGTCATAATGTTCCCTTCGGTCGCGCCCACGGCCTTGCGGAGTCCAATTTCACGCGTTCGCTCGGTCACGGAAACCAGCATTATATTCATAATTCCTATTCCCCCAACCAAAAGCGAGATAGCGGCCACCGACGCCAGAAACAAAGTCAGAATGTTGGTTATGACGCTCACCTGCTCAATGGCCTCTCCTTGCGTTTCCGTAAAAAAATCATCTTTGGCCGGATCGGTAATGCCGTGATTATCGCGCAGAGTCTGTTTAATGTCGGCGACTGTTTCAGGAATCAACTCCTCGGACGTCGCGCTTACAATAATGCGATTATAATGTTTGATGCCAAAAACATATTGTTGGGCCGTGGTGTAAGGCATAATGCCTACTTCATCAAGATTGAAAAAAGCCAACTGTCCCTTGCTCGGCATGGTGCCAATAACGCGAAAGTTCCGGCCCTTAATTTTTATTTTTTGACCAATGGGGTCTGTCTCGCCAAAAAGTTCTTGTTTCACTTTAGCACCAATAACAATAACGTCCGCGCGGCCGGTAACGTCTTCTGGCTCTATAAATAAGCCGCGATCGGGAGAAATATCAAATTGATTAGCCATTTGCTCGGTGCCTCCAAAAATCGTAAACCAGTATGTCTCCCCCTGATATTCGCCGCTTGTGCCGCCAAAAACAATCGGCATCACGTCTTCGGCGTAAGGCACGTTGGATTTTTGTTTTAGGGCCTTGAGATCGCGTTCTTTCAATGAGTCACTGAATGTTTGCACGACATCGCTCGGCCCCTTTGGATGCCGTCCCGGAACAACGGCAATGGTTTTTGAGCCGATACCGCGAATTTGATTCAAGATCAAATCTTGAGCGCCCTGGCCAAGCGCCACGACCATGATAATGGCCCCAACGCCAATAACAATGCCAAGGATAGTTAAGGCAGAACGCGATTTATTGATCCGCAGCCCCCTAAGAGATGTTTTAAAACTGTATAGTAAAGTCATTTAACAAAAATTTAGGCGGGTAAATCACTTTATAAAATTTTCATGAGCGTTCAGACGATGATCAACCCTTCTATCACTTTCTATCAATCCATCCTTAATATTAATAACGCGCGCGGCATGCTCGGCCGTATAAGTTTCGTGGGTAATAAGAATAATCGTATGCTTGTCTTCAGTATTCAACTTTTCTAGAATCTCCATCACTGCCTGGCCGGAGCGTGAATCAAGATTACCGGTGGGCTCATCAGCAAAAATAACCGAGGGGTTGGTGACCAACGATCTGGCGATGGCCACGCGCTGTTTTTCGCCACCGGAAAGCTGGGACGGCTCAAAGCTCAAGCGATGAGATAAACCTACCGCCTCCAAAGCTTTTTGGGCGCGCTCGTCCCATTCTCTGGGTGATATGTTGGAATAAAGAAGCGGCAGTCTAACATTTTCTAAAATGGCCATCCGCGGCAACAAATTGAACGCTTGAAAAATAAAACCCATGCGCTCGTTCCTGACATGGGCCAGCTCTGTGGGTGAATACTCCTCAACAGTTTTGCTCTCAAAAAGGTACTGGCCGCCAGTGGGTTCATCAAGAAAACCTAAAATATGTAAAAGAGTTGATTTGCCAGAGCCGGACGGGCCCATAATAGCGACAAATTCTCCGGACTCCACTGAAAATGTCAGACCATGCAATACTGGGGTTGGCACTCCCTCGCTATAATAAGTCTTCTCTAAACCCCGCACCAAAATAAGCGGGGATCGTCCATTATGATTT
>Ga0155389_126_pt1 | contig 42648 bp, 41 predicted proteins | sample RifCSPhighO2_02_FD_106357 | JGI IMG/M metagenome (GOLD analysis project Ga0155389, IMG submission 106357) | Candidatus Uhrbacteria bacterium RIFCSPHIGHO2_02_FULL_47_29
GCATTATTATTAGCCAGCCATTGGGTGGAAGGCCAACGTTGTAGTTGAAACAGCATTTTGAACTCTAACGCCAGCCCTTCACCGGGGCTGGCGTTTTGTTGCCGCGCAGGGCGGCAACAAACGAGCACCTTAACAATGCGGTTCCATCGTGAGCCGTTAGCATCGTCAGTTGACGAAAACGAGGGAGGAGAGGAAGAAATGATAAAGACGATTCAGATTATGGATACCACGCTTCGTGACGGGTTGCAGTCGTTTGGCGTTCATTTGTCGGTGCCAGAAAGGCAGCAAGTGGCGGAATTTCTATTGCGGCGCGTGCGAGTTGATAGTCTTGAGGTTGCCTCCGCCAGAGTCGGAGGAGATGAACACGAGACGCTCACGACCATTGTCAAATGGGCGGCCAGTCATCATTGTCTTGAGCGAATTGAAGCACTTGGTTTCATAGATGGCACAAGTTCAGTGGAATGGATCGCTTCCGCAGGATGCCGTACCATAAACATTTTGGCTAAGGGGTCAGAACGGCACTGCCGCAAGCAGCTCCATTGGACTCTCAATGATCAAGTTGAGTATCTTGGGGTGGAGGTGGAGGCAGCACGCTCGCGGGGCATGGCCGTCAATGTGTATCTGGAGGACTGGTCGCAGGGGATGAGGCAGTCGCCGGAATTCGTTTCCGCTTTTGCTCTCCAGCTTGCTAAACTGCCCATTGAGCGAGTTATGCTTTGCGATACGCTTGGCGTATTGTATCCGCTTGAGGTCCGGCGCTACGTTCAGGTCGTGAGAACGCTTCTACCTCGCCAGAAGCTGGATTTTCATGGCCACAATGACAGGGGATTGGCCACCGCCAATACTTTATTAGCTATTGAGGGGGGGGTGGATGGCGTGCATGTAGCGGTCAACGGGATGGGGGAGCGAGCCGGTAATACACCCTTGGAGGAGGTGGTGGTTAACATTAAGGATTTTCTTGGGCACGCTGGCTTTTTGGTCAACATAGACGAGAGTCAGCTTACCGTCGCTTCGCGTATGGTAGCCGCTTTTTCCGCTCGGCGCGTTCCTCCCAATAAGCCGATTGTTGGCGCGAATGTTTTCTCGCAGACGGCCGGTGTGCACATTGACGGCGATGTTAAGGACGAGCTTTATGTGAGCGACTTGCGTCCCGAACGATTCGGCGCGCAGGTTACCCATGTGTTGGGTCACCTTGGCGGTAAAGCGAGTGTTAAGAGCAATGCTAAAAAGCTCGGCCTGGATTTGTCTGTAGAGGAGCTAGAGCTAGTGACGGAAAAAGTACAAGAGTTAGGGGCAAACCATAGTTTATCGCCATCTGATCTGCTAGCTATCGTTGCCGATATTCTGGACAGGCCGGAGCTGGTAACCATTAGCCTGGTTAAAGTGGTGACCAACTCTGTGTTTGCCAAAAGCGCTTCAGCTAATGCCGTTATTGCGCATAATGGCAAACACTATGCCATCACCGCTAGGGGCGGTGGCGGTTTTGACGCTTTTTGGAATGCCTTGAGAAAGTGGGCGCGTGGCTATGGTGTTATCGTGATACCGGAGTTGGTGCATTATGATATTGATGTGCCAACAAGCGGGGATTCAAGCGCTCTGACTACGGTCATTATCACTTGGCGCATTCCTGACAAGTCAGAATTCATAACAACAGGCCTTGATCGCGATCAGGTGATGGCTGGAATTAAGGCGGCTGTGGCCGCCGTTAATCTGGCGAGTCACCGAAAGGGCAAACAATCATGAGGTATTAGGGCCGACGCGAAACAAGGAGGTCTCGCGTCGGCTCATTTTTTTGCGGCGGTTGATTTTTTTCTTCAGGTGTGCTATACTGATTAAGTAAAAGATAAAAGAAAAATAAAATTATAAATTTATGCGGCACATGTTTGCCACACGCTGGCATTTTTTTGACCCCATTTTTAGAGTCCCGGTTGTCAGAGACTGGTTGGAATATATTGATGATAATTTTTTTGTATTGAGCAGCGCCATTGCTCTACTAGCTACATTTGTTCTTTGGGTGAATATATGAAACTCATTTGTCCTCCCTCTAGCAAGCTAGAGGGTATCTATCTATTTTCATTCTTCCGAAGCCCTGCACCCTGCTTCGTCCCGCTCGGTGGGACTTCGGCGGAGTAAGCCAAGATCGGGATGGTATTCGGCGAAGGAGAATAAATAATGGCAATTAGAAGTTAGGGTTTAAAAGTATAAAATAATAGAACAAGTTTGGTCTCACTATCATACTTTTAAGTATGATAGTATAATTGTTTTTGGACGTGTATCATATTAAAAGTTATTATGGTTGTTCATAGGCAAACATTCTCTCTGCCGCCGCTTCTTGTTATTCTCGGGCCGACCGGATCTGGTAAGTCAGACTTAGCCGTCAGGTTAGCGCACCGATTTAACGGCGAACTTGTATCTGCTGATTCGCGGCAAATTTATATCGGCATGGACATTGCCACCAATAAATTGAAACCGCCGCACGGCATAAGACAGCGGATGGTTAACGTAGTCAAGCCTGATTATCCTTATACGGTGCGCCACTATCAACGCGCGGCGATGGCCGTCATTAAAAATATTCATAGGCAAAGCAAGCTTCCAATTCTGGTTGGCGGGACGATGCAGTATATTGATGCCGTTATTGAAAATTGGAGAATCCCGTCGGTGCGGCCGGGACAACGGTTTAGGAAAATTTTAGAACATGATCTGCAACATGACGGGCTAATCGCCCTCGTGAGGCGCCTCAAGCGGATTGATCCGGAGAGTGTTGGGCGAATTGATACTAAGAATCCCCGGCGGGTCATTCGCGCCTTTGAGGTGGCGCTTGCGACTGGTGGTTCGTTTGTCGGTCAGCGCCGTATGGGTAAGCCTCGGTATAATGTTTTTAAGATAGGCCTTACCGTTGATCGTCAGGATTTGCGGGAGCGTTTGCAGAAACGTACTTTCTCAATGGTGCGGCGAGGGCTTGTGGCGGAAACACGTGGTCTGCTAAAAAAATATAATTCCAGCTTGCCATCCATGAGCGGTATTGGTTATGCCGAAGCAATTGCTTTTATCAACGGAGATATCTCAAAAGAAGAGATGATTAATCGTATTGTCAATCGCAGTATGCAATACGCCCGTCGTCAGATGACGTGGTGGAAGCGAGATAATGAAATAGTTTGGGTTGTTGGTTTTCGAAAAGCCGTGAATATTGTTAAAGAATGGTCGAGCAATTACAACAATAAACAATAAAATGAGAAGGGGCCAGCTGGCAGCCGACCCCGTTAGTGTTTGCGTACATTACCCTCCTCGCAGTTTACGTTCGTAAGCCGTCAAATCGTAGCCCCATTCAATTCCGAGTAGCGTTGCTGCTATTCGCATGTCCGCTTCAGCCCATTGCTTCATTGACCACACATAACCCCAAAATTTGAAGTCATGTATGAGTCGTGCGATTGCGAGAGCGGATGAAGACCTGCCATTTTTTTGTTGCGGTTGCAGTTGCTTGTCTAGATCGGTAAGACAGACAAACGCTTGTACAAGAGGGGCTGGTCGTTTAAAGTCCCACACCACAAACGCCTTCGCCAAATCCGGGATGCGAGTGATAAAAACATCACGCGGACTCACAAATATGTTTGAATCCACCTCGTGAATCGCCTCCACATCTGCCGCGATCTTTAGAGAGTCCTCTATGGTGACCCTGCCACAAAGATCTTGTGCACGCAGGTAGGCTCGTTGCTGAAGACGTTCTCTTCGCAGATAGCTACCAGCTTGCTCTATGGCACAGATAGCGGCATCCCAATTTTGGATTTGGTAGAGAGCGGCGCCAATCCAATCTTGAATTTCTGGCGTGAGTTGAGTCAGGAAGTCAAGAAGTGCGTTGAGTAGTGCGTCGCATTCGCCAAACGCTTCTCTGGCAGATTCCTGAACGGATTCCGGGAGAGACGCTTTACTAGTTGTTGAAAGAACGTGCATTGGATCCCTCCTTTTTGGCCAAAAAAATACCCCGCATTGCGGGGGCGCTTGGCCTACGTGTTGTTTTTTGGTCGAAACCTCTGTTCGTTCATACTATCAGATATGCTACCAGAATGAGCGATTTCGCGTCAACAGCAATTTTGTTGGCCAAATATGTCAATTTTTGGAGATATCCACAGCTATTTTATGATTTAAGCTGATTGCGGAAAAGCTCCTGTAACTTTTGGGGATTGGCCTTGCCCTTGGTTTCTTTCATGGCTTGACCAACGAGATATTGCAGAGCATTCTCTTTGCCTTTTTTATAATCATTAGCCGGGCCGGGGTTTAAGCTGATAACGCGTTCCACCACCGCGTCAAGAGAAGCAGAATCATCAATTTGCTTTAAATCTTTTTCTTCCAGTACGGCAGACGGATCCTTGCCCGTCAAAAACATTTCACGGAGTAGTATTTGGGCGGCCGAGCTATTGATTTTGTTTTGGTAAACAATTGTCAAAAACTCGGCGAAATTTTCCGGTGTTATTTTTAGATCCCTTGCCGTTTGTCCGGCTTCATTTAGTAATTTAAATAATTCAGTAGTTATCCAGCCAGCTACAAGTTTACCGAGTTTGGCTCGTTCGCGCTCTATAATTTCTTCGGCCGTACCTTCAACACTCTCTAGGGCGGAGAGCCAAGCAATAAGTTCTGAAAAAACTTTTTCAGTGTAATCGGCGATTGCCGGATCGCTGATGAGGAGCGTAGCCGCTTCGGTATTTAGGGCGTATTCGGTTTGAAAACGCTGACGTTTGGCTTGCGGCAGTTCCGGCAGGGTTCGCCTTATTTCCTCAACGTCAATTTTGATATAATGAGCCGAGTCGCCTGGCGGTGGTTCTGTGGAAAGCCAGAGAGGAGCGAGATCCGGCTCGGGGAAGTAGCGGTAGTCATGAGCTGATTCTTTGGTGCGCTGAGAGTAAGTTTGATTTTTATTTTCATCCCAGCCGCGCGTTTCTTGAATAATTTTTTCGCCAGTTGCCAAAAGATCGTCCTGTCTTTTAATTTCATATTCAATGGCTCGCTCTACCGCCTTAAATGAGTTAAGGTTCTTCACTTCTACCTTGGTGCCAAAATTTTTAGCAACGCGCTCAAGGCCCGCTGGCATGAGCGAGATATTCGCTTCGCAGCGCATCTGGCCCTTTTCCATGTCGGCGTCAGAGACGCCGATGGCCCGCAGTAATAATTGCAGTTCTTGGCAGAATTTTTTTGCTTCCGCGGCCGAGGTGATATCAGGTTCGGTCACGAGTTCCATTAAGGGCACGCCGGCGCGGTTAAAATCCACAAGGGAATAACTCGCGCCGTCGGGATGGATAAGTTTGCCGGTATCTTCTTCCAGATGAACGCGAGTAATTCGTACTACTTTGTCGCCAATAGTAAGTTTACCGTTTTTTGTGAGCGGCTGGTCATATTGGCTTATTTGATAACCCTTTGACAAATCAGGGTAAAAGTAGTTTTTGCGGTCAAATTTAGAAATAGTCGGTATGTCAGCCCCTAGAGCAAGCCCCACTTTGATGACCATTTTTACCGCTTCAAGATTCATGGTTGGCAGAGCCCCGGGATGAGCGAGGCACACTGGGCAGATATGGATGTTGGGTTCAGCTTCCAATCCTAAACCGTTAGGGCAGGAGCAAAACATCTTGGAGTTAGTTTTCAACTCACAGTGCACCTCCATGCCAATGATTGGTGTGTATTTAGTCATGGGGTGTCAGTATTCAGTATTCGGTATTTAGTATTCAGCATTGAAGTTTTGCGTTTTGAGTTGTGTATATTTTATGATTTCGGATTCAGAATTTGACTGACTATTTCCCAAATTTTTTCATGGATCGCCGGCGGAGAAAGCAATTTACCGTTTTTAACGCATTCTACAAGCATGAATTTAGGAAAGCGACGGGTAATTTCAAGGTAGGTGCGTTCGGCGGCTTTGAGGTGGGCGAGATCAGACTCATGGAGGTCGCGTTTTTTTCTAATATAATCACGGCGACCCTTGCGGTCAACCAGTCGCTGGGCCAAAGCCGCCGGCACGTGCAAAATTATGGTAAGGTCTGGACGCGGCATGCCTAAAAGTTTATGCTCCAGCCAGTCCAACCATTGGAAATATCGTCGGCGGGCGAAGCGCGAAGTAATTTTCCCTCCCTGATGTCCCATATTGGCCGTGACAAATCTATTAGAGACTACAATTTGACCTTGCTCAAGCTGTTTTATAAGTGTTCGCTTGGCGTCATAGCGGTCAAGAGCATAGAACAAGGAAGCGTTATACGGGTCCACAGCCTCGGCCGCGCCATAGCGGCCATTCAAGTATTGCTCTACAAAATAAGCGGAAGGCAAACCATATCGCGGAAAATCAGCCACAGATACGCGCTTGTCTTCTTTTTGCAAATGCTTAACCAACAGAGCAGTCTGTGTTGTTTTGCCCGTGCCGTCGGTACCGTCTATAACAATTAGTTTACCACTATGGCGTTTTTTGCTTTTGGTTAGTCCATATGGAGTAAGCATAGTACAAAGAGAAACTCTAAGCTCTAATTTCTAGACTCATACGAAAGTACGAAATCATACAAATATACGAAATAGTACTTATCAGGAGCACGGGTCATTTTTCGTACCTTTCGTATTGTTTCGTAATTTCGTAAGTATATTTCGTAATTCATGATTCCCGATTCATTTTAATTACTTAGGATTTATAGTGTTATCTTTTAAAAAAGTCCTCATCATAATTAGGTATTACCACTCGTAGATGCTTGACGAGCATGGGATGCTGTTTTTTAACAAGGTTATACATATCCAAAACAATATTGCGGTAAGACATGTGGCCGCCGGGTTTGCTGCGGAGTTCAACCATGTGATAAAGTTCCCGCAGGTCCATTTTATAAAGAGTGCGTTTCTTGAAAGCAAGGGGGATAAGATAACCTGCTTCTATACCAACATCACGGCGAATTATACCATAGGCATCACGGAAGCGGCTGATCGCTTCATTAAATGGGTTGGTGAGCTTGGCGTCAACCAGCTCAAACGGCGTTTCATATCCGTGGTCAATGGTTAGAGGTTGGTTGATTTGCGTGCAGATGCGATGTCTTTGCAGATCGCGGAACGCGCCATAATCCATAAGAACATCAAAAATTAATTGTCCGCCGATTTCATATTCACGGCGCGGCTGGTCATATTGACCGCGGCATTCTGCCATGGCGTCAATGATAGTTTCTTTTTTTTGATCGGATAGCTGGCGCACCTTTTCCAGTATTTGGCGATAGGGATAATTCGTCGCGCCATAAAGCAGTGTTGTTACGAGTTCGTCTTCATAAGAATGCGGTTCAATATAATCAACGCGTGGAGTAGGATTCACTGGCGCACCTCCAAAAATTTTTACGGCTAGCTCATTCAGTTTTTCATTGGTTTTTATCAAATATTCCGAAGGGTCAGTGTGCTTGATTAATGTGGGCGCGCCTTTGATGTCCAGAGATGTGCCCTCAATAATTTGGTCTATTGTTATCTGTTGTTCCAAGTTAGCGGAATCGCGCAGGGACTGTAGTGAAGTTTTGAGTTTTTCCGAGCGCGGGTTATGAGCCGGCGCAAGAGAGGCTTGTTTAATCTCTTCTCCAATCTCTCTTATTTCCTGATAGGGACTCACCATCAATTTGGCAATGGCGTGGCGGAGAGAGCGGGCGCTCATAATCATGCCGAAGTTTGTGAGGGTGGCGGTTGGTAATAAATAACGGACAGCATCCAGCGAGCGAGCTTTTAGTTTTGTCTCGTAAGCCCTGTCAGTAATATCTGCCGGTTTGGGGAAGCGTTTTTGCATGTATTGAATGAGTTTTTCTAGTAAACTTCGATAGGTTGAGAACAAATCATCAACTGTGCGTTCATACAATTCAGCATGCTTGGCCATAATCGCAGGGGGGCGGTGATAACGGGTGGCATCAAATTCTACATAACGCGTGGATTTTTCTTGATAAGCGGCTAAACGATTGTCTTCAATGGATTTGGAGGCAAGGATAGAAACATTTTCGCAGGCAATGGCAATGATGGCCATATCGGCAACTGACGCGTCGCCATAACCCAAGACCCATTTCTCATGAAACTCGGCTGATTTTTCTTCAGTGAGCTCGGCCATGGTGGTACGAATGGATTCTTTGGAGCGGCTATATTTGGCCATGGCCACGGCCAGAACTTCCGGCGGTAGGCCGGCAATGGCGAAGATATCTCTGGCTGCTTGGCTGCTCATCACCGTTTGAAAAATTTACTTAAGCGGATGCGGGCCGACGTGTAGGTCGAGCCGATGTTCGAACCGTACAGCTTCGCTGGCAACTCGGCCATTTTTTCGAAGAGCATTTTGCAGATGACCTGGCCGTCGGTCAGTCGGAATGGGGCGCTATGCGCCCGTACCTCTAGGACCACAATGTTACCCCGTTTACCGCGAACGCTGTACCCGAACCCGGGGTCGAAGAACCCCGCGTAGTGGGAGCGCAGTTCGCCGGTCGAAGGGTCGTAGGGCATGATCTCCGCAGCCATGGTCGGTGGAATACGCACCCGTTCTTTTGTGGCCATTATGTAGAAAGAGTTTGGTTCGAGCATAATCTCGCCGTCGGGCTGTCGACGGACCGGCGTCCAAAAGTGGTCTTCATGATAGTGGTTACGTTTGGTGAGGTCGAGGAGTTCGCTAACGTAGTGGCGGGCCCGGTAGGCAACGATTGGGCTGCCGGTGAGGTCAACACTGAACGAAATTACGTTGTCCTTAAGACGTAACGCCCGGCGGGGAACGGGCTGGCCGTGGTTGTCGGTAATGAGGCCGAACTTTTTGTGAGTGACGACCATTTCCGCTTCCGTGGGGAAACGATCATCTGTGGAGCGAAAGCGAACCTGCGTCATGGCCAGGCCCGGGGCGACCCGGATGGCGAAGGTCAGAGGAATAACTTCTAAGTAAAGTGGGCCCTTGTATCCCGGCGTGATGTAGTCGTACTGGGGGTTGTGGTCGGTCAGGACACGCACGAATACATCAATACGGCCGATGGAGCTCTTGGGGTTAGCTCGCGCATCAAGGGAGCCGGGTAGCGCCAGCGATTCATTGAGGGGAATGATGTAGGGGGTGTTGATTTCAAGAATTGAGCCGGGTTTAAGGTCGAAGTCATAGAGTGTCCGGGTTTTCAACAGTTCAGCAATGGTTTCACTTTCCCGAGGTAAAAAGCTTGAGGCCACTCGGTACACCCGTCGGCCAAGCGTGCAGTCAAGGGAGGCGGGTTGAAATTGCCGCTCGTTCAGGCGGCTCGTTGACCTTATGGCCGGCCGTTGGCCTCGAGCGAGGGCTTTGATGCGCTGGTAGGGGAGCACCATTGGAGTGAGCTTTATTCTCTAGCTTTCAGTTTCAGCCATTTGGCGATGGCATCAACTTGATTGTAGACATCTTTTAGGACAGCATTGCCGTCAATGGTGAATCGGGCCTCGCGGCTCGTTTTTATAATCGTTCGAGTCTCTGTGGGCAGACGTTCCTCGCGGAGGAATCTCGCGTAGGACAACGCGTGCTCTTCAGCGGTTTTGCCGCGCTTACGAAGCCGTTCATATCGCCGGCGAACGTCAGCGGTAATCGCCACGAGCGTTGCGTTCCGTTTTCCTCGCCAAGGAGCCCAATCGGCTCTTGGGCGGATGTTGTCAATGACAACAAGACGTTGCGCGGAGCGGGGAAGCTTGGCTATGGCCATGGCAACGGCGCGTCCCATGACATCCTGACCGAACGTTGCTCGCAGTGTCTGCACGAGTTTGATTTGATTCATCCGAGTGTGATCAATTCCTAGCATTGAGAGCACTTTACTAAGGATGTCAGGGCAACTAATGATGCTGGCGCCGTAGCGGCGCTGGAGGTAGCGAGCCACCGTGCCTTTGCCGCTGCCCTTTGGGCCGACTAGGCCAATAATAATTTGTTGTCGGCGCGTCTTAACCATACGGCTATTCTAGCAGAGTGTCCTTTAATCTGTCGACATTAATCAGAAGACGTCAGAATCAGAATAAGCGATAAGCCATTGCGTGCTTAGTCCGTGGTAACTAGAGACTATTACTTTATGTCTTTTACGCAAGCGTAATCGGCACTCCTGGCCCCATGGCGGTCGTTAAGGTGGAAGATCTAATATAGACGCCCTTTGAGGCGGCGGGCTTGGCGCGTCGCAGAGCTTCCATAAAGGAGTTTAAATTCTCAATTATTTGCTGATCACTGAAAGAAAGTTTGCCGATAATCTGATGAATGTTGCCGGTATCATCATTCTTGAAAGCAATTTTGCCTTTTTTGATTTCCGTGACAGCACGGCCAATATTAGGAGTAACGGTTTCATTTTTAGGGGAAGGCATGAGGCCTTTGGGTCCAAGTATTTTTGCGATACCCGCTAAATCTTTCATCATTTCTGGGGTGGCGATGGCTATGTCAAAATTAGCCGCGCCGGTCTGCCTGATTTTGTCTATCAGTTCTTTGCCACCGATGATATCGGCTCCGGCCTCCTTGGCTTCTAGTTCTTTTTCGCCCTCGGCAAAAACAGCGATGCGTTTGCTTTTACCAACGCCATGCGGCAGAGAAACAGTGCCGCGCACTTGCTGTTCGCCTTGCTTTGGATCAATGCCGAGCCGCACGTGAAGCTCAACTGATTCATCAAACTTTGCTTTTTTTAATTGTTTCAGAAGGACGATAGCCTCTTCCGGTGAGTAATTTTTTTTGGCGATTTTGGTCTTATTGGTCATGTGACGTTTGCCTGCTTTTATCATGTAATTATTTCCTTTATGGTCCAAACGATTCGGTGACTAGCCGGATCTCCCACAACTAGTGAAGAATAATGAATATTGAATATAGAATATAGGGGTTGTTAGTAAATTTGTTACATTCAATGTTCTATCATATTCCATATTCTATTCAACGGTTATTCCCATATTTCTGGCCGTGCCTTCTATGATGCGCATGGCCGCTTCTATATCGTTGGCATTCAAGTCAGGCATTTTTTTCTCAGCGATTTCTTTTACTTGCGCGCGAGTTACTTTACCAACTTTTTCCTGAAGAGGTTTCCCCGAGCCCTTGGCAACGCCGGCTGCTTTCTTCAGCAGTTCAGCGGCGGGAGGAGTCTTTAAAATAAATGAGTAGGTACGGTCCTCAAAGACGGTGATTTCCACGGGCGTGATCTCATCGCCTCGGTCTTTGGTGGCGTTGTTAAACTTTGTGCAGAACTCCTGGATGTTTAATCCATGTTGCCCCAAAGCCGGCCCCACAGGCGGAGCGGGATTCGCCTTTCCAGCTGGGATTTGAAGCTTGATAACAACTTTAACTTTCTTGGCCATAATTTTGGTTGATTAAATTACTAGAATCCCGCTCCGGGAAGGGGTCCGGCCTTCACTAAAGTTATGGCCGGCAAGCGGGAAAACGAAACCGACTTGTCCCACGAAGCCTTGGCGAAGGGGGAGGGGTTTTGAAGAGGAGCATAGCGACGAGGAGTGGGCATTAGCCTTACCAGCTGGGATCTGGAGCTTAATTATAACCTTAATTTTTTTAGCCATAAATTAATTGAAAGAATATAGAATATGGAATATAGAATTTAGATATTTACTACGATTTTTTAATTTGAAGAAAATCTAATTCGACGGGTGTTTCTCGGCCAAACATGGAAACCAATACTTTGACTTTGCCGCGCGTTTCGTCAACTTGCGACACCTTTCCTTCAAAATCTTTGAACGGACCGTCAATAATTTTTACCGGCGTGTCAACAGCGACATCAATCTTGTATTTTGGTTCTTCCACGCCCATTCTTTTTTGCAGGTTTCTGATCTCTTCTTCTGAAAGCGACGTGGGGGTTGTGCCGGTGCCGATAAAACCGGTTACGTTGGGTGTGTTGCGTACCACATACCACGAGTCGTCGGTTACCACCATTTCCACGAGCACATAGCCCGGGAAAATTTTTTCCGTGACCACGCGACGCCGACCATTTTTAATTTTTATCTTTTTTTCAGTGGGAATCAAGATATTAAAAATCTTGTCTTCCATGCCCAATGAATCAATGCGCTGTCTAAGATTGCGGGAAACATTTTCTTCATAACCGGAGTAAGTATGAAGAACATACCAGCGTCGTCCTTGCTGCAAAATTTGTTTTGCCATTTATTTGACGATTAATTTTTCCAACCCCCGTGACAGGATATAGTCCACAATGCCAAAAAAGGCGGCCGTGGCGAGGGATAAGCCGATAACAAGCAGAGCGTGACGCGTTGCCTCTTGTCTGGTTGGCCAAGTTACTTTGACAAGCTCATGATATGAGGTCTTGAAGTAGTTGATTATTGGGTTGTTCCGAAAGCTATACATAAAAAGCCATAGAGCCGTAAGCCGTAAAGCCATAAGTATGGACGGCGCTCTATGGCTAGCGAAGCGTTTACGGCTAGCCGCAGGCGGTTACAGCTTAAGGCTTTTTGGGATTTTAAAATCCCCGGGAAGGGGATAGAAGCGATGATATAGTAGCAAAATGGAGGAGGGATTGTCAAATCTTACATACAAGTGCTAAAGTGCTATTCAGTTCTTTTTACTGGTGAGCTGAAAGCCAGTGCAATGGCGCACAGGCGAGTAGGTGAGCCCACAATCAAAGAAAGGAGGGTCAGCCACATGGCCAGCCCGTACAAGGTGGAGTTTGGGGACATGATAGAGTGTTTTCGGCGCTTGGCAGAGTTCGGTCTTGACTGGGAGCTTCTACAGGCCATCAAACAAGACAGTAGGATCGCCCAAGCTATGGTGTGTGGAGGCAATACTAAGCTCCAGGGTTACGACAGTTTCCAAATAGGCCGTTATCCAGAGCAAACGTTGCAAACGCTGGTGCGCGGTTTATTTGTTCCACCAGACGAGCAGGTGGAGTTAATACGCGAGTCCAATCGCCGCTGGCGCTGGGGCTTTACTGAAGAAGATTTTTCTTCTCTCGGAGACCCGCCCATATGGCCGCGCCAACCGCTCGGTGTAACAGTTCTCGTGCCGTACTTTGAAACAGTGCAGCAGACGTACCTGAGATTGGTAGGAGCGATCAGAGGCAGTTACGGTAGGGAAGAGGTTAACATGCGCGGGCTGCGGCAATTTCGCGCATCATATCTGGAGCTACATGTGGCATCAAATGTTGATCACACTCCAGGTCTTAGATGGGAACGTATTGATCTTGGAGCGTCCCTTAGCACAGAAGAGCGCGAACAGTGGCTCCAAGGAGAATTGGAGATGCCGGCTGCTGGCGTGCTTGCCGCAGTACTGCATTTCCCGCGTTGGGTTGCGAATATTGGTCAAAACCTCGCGCAGTTCATACCTCCAGTTTGTCTTGGTGGGTGGAAGATAGAGGAGCCAACGACAGGGAACTATTGGTTGCGTTTTTGGGTTGGTGCTCCTCATAATAAGAGGGGTCAATCGTATCGCTTCGGACTTTGGGTGGATTCAACTGGTAGTGTTATGCGCGATACCAGACTCGCGCTTCCAATGTTCATCCGATAGGTGAGGGGACGGCAAAGGGCGGAGAGCTTTGGCTCCCGCCCTGTTTCTTTTTTAAAATATTATTGGTTGTTTAGATAAACCGAACTTAACTTTGCCGATGTACCAAGTAGGTGTCAAGCTGCATTCTTATGGATCTATAGTTTATGGCTTACGATTTATCAAATATCAAGATTTTTTACCGCTTTGGCGTGCGTATGGATGAAGCGTTTGCGCGGGGCGACTTCCGAGCCCATGAGCACGCTGAAAATATCATCGGCTTCTGCGGCGTCTTTGACATCCACCCGCTTCATCACACGACTTAAAGGATTCATGGTTGTTTCCCAGAGTTGTTCAGGATTCATTTCCCCAAGCCCTTTGTAGCGTTGGATGTTGAGACCGCCAGTGGATTCTTCAGCCGTAACTTCTTCCTCGCCCTCGCCTTCAGCTACGTCCTTTTTGGCCGGAGCTTTTTTAGCGGCCCGTTCCTTTTTGATAGCCAGCATTTCTTTCTTAATTTTTTCCAATTCTTCATCGCCGTAAGCATAGCGGATATCTTTGCCAGATTGGATTCTAAAGAGGGGTGGCTGGGCTATATAAATATTTCCGCGTTTGATGAGGTCTGGAAAGTAGCGGTAAAAGAGGGTTAACAGAAGCGTGCGAATATGCGCGCCGTCAACATCGGCGTCAGTCATAATAATGACGCGGTGATAGCGCAAATTCGTTATGTCAAATTGTTCGCCAACGTTAGTACCCATGGCGATTATCAATGATTTAATTTCGTTGTTGGCAAGCATTTTGTCCAGTCGTGCTTTTTCTACGTTAAGAATTTTACCGCGCAATGGCAGTATGGCTTGAAATTCACGTGAGCGTCCTTGCTTGGCCGAGCCGCCGGCGCTGTCTCCTTCAACAAGAAACAATTCGCTTTTAGAAGGGTCCTTAGAAGAACAATCTGCCAGTTTGCCCGGTAGCATCAACCCCTCCAGCGCTCCTTTTCTAAGTACGGTATTTCTGGCGGCGCGGGCGGCGAGGCGCGCTTGGGAAGCGAGCATGACTTTTCCGACGACTGCTTCGGCGTCGCGCGGGTGTTCTTCCAAAAAGCTCTCAAAAGTTTCTCCAAAAACAGTTTCCACGAGCGGTCGCACCTCGGCATTGCCCAACTTGGCCTTCGTTTGCCCCTCAAACTGCGGTTCCTTAACTTTTACGCTAATGACCGCGGTCAATCCTTCGCGCGCGTCGTCGCCAATCAGATTTTCATCTTTTTCTTTAAGGAAATTTTTTTTGCGAGCGTAGGCATTAAGGGTCCGCGTGAGAGCGGTGCGGAAGCCGACCAGGTGCATGCCGCCTTCAGAATTATAGATGTTATTGGCAAAGGCAAAAACGGTTTCAGCGTATTCGTCGTTGTACTGCAGGGCTATTTCAATGCGCACGCCTTCTACTTCTTTGTCTACATAAAAAATTGAATCATGCTTGGGATTTTTGTGATAGTTAAGATGTTTAACGTACGAGGCAATGCCGCCCTCAAAATAGAATTGGTATTGATTCGCCAGAAGATGCGCCGATTTGGGAGCTGATTCACGCTCGTCAATGACAATGAGTTTTACGCCCTTGGTGAGATAGGCTTGTTGGCGAATGTGGCCGAGAACTTCTTTCAGAGAAAAAGTCGTAACGGTGAAAATACTTGGGTCAGACTGAAAGAGGATGGTTGTTCCGGTTTCATTTTTGGGAACCTTGCCCACAGCCTTGACCCTGCTTGTGGCTTTGCCGTATTTGTATTCTTGAGCCCAAATTTTACCGTCTCTCTTTACTTCAGCGCGCATGAAAACCGACAGAGCGTTGACCACCGAAACGCCCACGCCGTGCAATCCGCCGGACACTTTATAGCCGCCCTGGCCGAATTTACCGCCGGCATGGAGCGTTGTGAGAACCGTTTCCAGCGCCGATTTTTTGGTTTGTTTATGGATGTCAACCGGAATACCTCGCCCATTATCACTTACTTCCACCAACTCGCCGGGCAAAAGGCGGACGACAATTTCCGTGCAAAAACCGGCCATTGCTTCATCAATGGCATTATCAACAACCTCCCAAATTAAGTGATGCAGACCTTCTGAGGCCGTGTTTCCTATAAACATTCCCGGCCTCTTGCGGACCGGGTCAAGTCCTTCTAAAACCGTGATTTGTTTGGCGGTGTATTCACTTTGGGCGTTTTGGGAGGTATTAGGATGCGATCTTTTGGGTATTTTTTGAGGCATGTTTAAGTTATCAGAATAGATATAGATTACTGTAATTTTATCATTATTTAGTTCGTGGTACAATAGCTGCATGCCCCGTTAGAAGGCCGTCTTTATCGTTAGCCATTATATTAATCGCCAACGTCTCTATGATTACTTTTTCAACCACTTATCTTAATCAACCCCCCGCGCAGCGGGGCGGGGGGTTGGGGAGGCCTTCTAACGGGGTATGACTGAACAATTAAGCACTAATCCGGTTCTTAGCGAGAGTTGGTTTAAATGGGCAAGCCGGTGGGTGAGGTATCGTCCGATTTTACAAAAAATAGCTTTGGTTAGCGTGATCGTTATTGAGGCCGTACTCATCATTTATAGCAGCTATGTTTGGATTGATTACTTTGTGATTAGCCGTAATCGCGAGAAATTCATGTATCAGGAGTTGAGCCGTCCCCTGGACCTTCACAAGATTAATCAGACCCTGTCGCCTAAGCCTATTACCATTCTGTACCCCTTGACGCTGCCGGCTGGGGGATCAGGTGGCTTATACGACGTGCTGGCAAAGTTAGCAAATTCTAATCAGAATTGGCTGGCTCTTGTTTCGTATCAGTTTGCGGTTAATGGAGAAAAAGGTCCAGCCAGCGAAATTCTATTACTTAATGATGACGAAAAATATATTATTGGCGCCGGTCTAGCACCTTCGCCGAGCGCTTCAGTGGAGATGATAATCAATTCGGTGAACTGGCAGCGGCTTAGAGAACGGGCCAAGTTTAATGAACGCAAACCGCGCTTTAGCATCAGCGATGTTAAGTTCGCGCCGGTCATTCAGAAGGGCGCTCCCGCGAGTCCCATTGGTCGGGTTAGTTTCACGGTTATAAATGAAAGCAGTTATAATTTTTGGTCCGTTGGGTTCAAAATCATATTGCTCAAGGGCGATCGTCCGGTGGCTGCTCGTTTTATGACCTTAGAGCAGGTTCGTTCCGTGGAACAACGGCCAGCTTCTTTGAATATTTATAATATAGCTAGTTCGGCCGTGGATCATGTCCTGGTTGTGCCAGAAGTAAACATAACTGATCCGGGCGTTTATATGTCAGTGCCGGGTGAGTCAATTGGTTTTTAATCATGCCGTGGACACGGAGGTTAAGGGAGTTTGTTAGGCAATCCGATTGGTGGCTTTTCGCGAGTCCGATATTAATTATTGGTTTGAGTTTGGCTGTCTTATACAGTATCAGCGCTGTTCGCGCGGGCGGCGATTTATATATTTTTAAAAAACAATTGGTGGTGGCCGTCATTGGTATAGCGGCGGCGCTAGTGGTAAGCGCTTTCAATTATCGTACTTGGCAGTCGGTTAATGTCGTTCTTTATATAAGTATGTTGGCATTGTTAGTTTTGGTTTTATTATTTGGTCAGCGCATTCATTCTACGCGTGGATGGTTAGGTCTAGGGCCATTAAGTTTCCAGCCCGTGGAGTTTGCCAAGCTGGTTTTAGTGATTGTTCTTGGCGGATATTTTGCGCGGCGAGCGCGCGAGCTTAATCGTTTCGCGTATTTGCTGCAAAGTTTTATTTTGGCAGCTCTGCCCGCGGGTTTAGTTTTACTTCAGCCGGATTTTGGCTCGGCGGCAATTCTTTTGGCTTTGTGGGCGAGTTTGCTGTTAATTATTGGCGTCAAGCGTCGTTATCTTGTTGGCCTATTTATTTTAGGGGTCGGTGGAATCATGATGAGTTGGGTTTTTTTGTTCGCGCCTTATCAAAAAGATCGTTTGGTAAGTTTTATTTTTCCCTCCGAGAGAACAAAAAGCCAAAATTACAATGTGCGTCAAGCGATAATCGCCATTGGTTCTGGCGAAATTTCAGGGCGCGGTCTTGGCGCCGGGCCGCAGAGCCAGCTTAGATTTTTACCCGAAGCAGGTAGTGATTTCATTTTTGCGGTGGTCGGCGAGGAACTTGGTTTTGTTGGCGTTTCCATATTATTAGGTCTTTTGGGCTTATGGTTTTACCGTGTCTGGCGTTTGCTTTTTAGGTGCCGCGATGAATTTGCTTCTTTCGTATTAGTTGGCGTTTTGGTTTTAATGTTTATTGAAATATTTATTAACGCCGGAATGGCCATGGGTGTCATGCCCGTGGTGGGAGTGCCCTTTCCTCTCCTTAGTGCTGGCGGTAGTTCATTGTTGGCTCATTTAATACTGATTGGTATTGTGGCTGGCATAGCCCGTCAAGAAAATGCCGGCGGTTATCAGATTTCCAGAGTGTCTGCTATTTGATTTACCACGCACTACGCTTGCCACACCGTGGCGGGGCAGTGCTTCATCCACCCCAGGCGGATGGCATTTGGTTTTAGCTTCCGTGGTTGACATCGCACATTCCTCCCCGTGTTTGTCTTGTTCAGCGGGAGGGTTTCCTCGGGTGCGGGACAAACATGTTATACCACCTTTTGTCGCAATTGCGACAAAAGGTGGTGATTATAATTATAGAATGGGTTAGGACTAAAGTTTTCTACCTTTGGGTCTTGACGTCTGGGCTAGTGAGCTATACTATACTCTTAACTCTTACTCGTTCGTTGTGAGCGAGCATGTTGTAACCGAAGGGTTACGAGGAGCGTAAGCGACGTAGGGGAGTAGAGCAGTCTGGCAGCTCGCGAGGCCCATAACCTCGAGGTCGTGGGTTCAAATCCCACCTCCCCAAAAAATCACCCGACCCCTTTTGGGGTGGGGTGATTTTGTGTCAGAAGTTAGATGGGATTTGAACGGGCAGGAGCGAGCGACGAGTAATTTCGGAAGAAATTACAAGTCTGGCGAGTGCCGATGAATCCGAGCAAGCGCAGGATTTAGCGCTGCCCAGGGAGACGAATCGAGGCGGATTGCTGCCGACGAGGTGAGGAGAGACATCCCACCTCCCTAACCAAAAGTTCCTGATTCGGCTTGTCCTGGTCGGAAGTTTTTTGCTAGTTCAATGGGTATTTCATGTTGCGACCAGCCGGTCATTAGGACGCTTCATAAGCAACAGCACGAAAGAGACAGTTTAGCGGATCAGTCGCTTGAGGTAGCAGGTATTGCTATTTTGCATTTAAAGCCGCATAATCAAACAAGAATTAAGGTTATAAGTTTGTTAGATATGTCAATATGAAGACAGAGAAATTTGTACTAATCGATTCAAACATTTATATTAGTCTCTGTTTTTTTGATCTCGATATCACCAATGTTGGTGTTTTGGAAAAGCTTGGGGAGTTATTGGATCAAAAAAAGTTTTACTTACTTTTGCCTGAGGTGGTGGAACTTGAGTTCGAAAGAAAATTTAATGAAAAAATTAGTTTTATAGAAACTGCGATTAAACAGCTCATTGAAACTATTAACAAAAGTAAGGATATTGGTAGCAATAAAGCAAAACAAAATTTAATAAAGTCGATCAAAGATAGCAGGTCAGTCACGCTTTCGGATATACAAAAGATTAAAGAAGAAGTCAATGGAATCTTTTTAAATAAAAATACAATTCGTGACGGACTTAAACTTACACCCGAAATTCTTGTTGATGGTTATAAAACATTTTTAAAAAGGGAAAAACCATACAAAAATGTTATAGACGAAAAAAGAAAGTACGACAATATTCAACCCGATACGTTAATTATTGCTTCGGCGGTGAACTATCTTGCTACTTTTGATAAATATAAGCTGTATTTTAGTACCGGTAATCCTGAAGATTTTTGTGAAGATTCAAGCGTGAAAGATAAGAGTAAGTTGGAACTATCTGTAAACATAAAAAGTCAATTTGAACACATTAGATATTATTATGACCCACTGGAAATGTTGAACGAGAATTTTGGTGCTTCTTACACAAAAAAAATAATAGATGAATTCGAAGTCAAGAGAAAACAGGATAGCAATTATTTAAGTGCTTCATTGATATCTACTTTTGCTGTTCCACCAGGAGGTGACTTGATTATTGATTCGGCACAAATAAACGCCCTCAATTCTCTTAGAGTTGGGGGTATTCCGGGCACGATATCCTCATATAACATACGTAATGGTCTTACTGGCTTAAATGTTGGGCTTAATACACATCAGTGCAGTAAATGTGGCAACGTATTTCAACAACCTGACAATCTTATAAATGCAACTTCAATGCGTAGTGGTTTCCAATGTCCTGTGTGTGGCAATTTTGATATAATCTAAGTAGTTTTTATTATTGGGTTAGTACATACGTTCTAATATTGTCTCATCAGGTCAACCAAGCAAATTCCAGGCAAATGGACCCGTCTGCCTCCATTTGAGTTTCCGCCATAGGCGGATCTGCCTTTGGCATGACAAGCCCCGGTTGCCCACAGATGACAAGAACGCCCCGGCGGGGTTGTTTTTGTTTTGTGTTAAGAGCTATAATTTCATAATCTAATATGAATAACGGAAAACCACAATTGTATTTTTTACTAGCCATCCTTGTAGGAACTTTTGTTCTAGCTTTTTTCATCTTTCGTCCATTTCTCTACGCGCTTATCTTGGCAATGGTGTTCGCAACCGTATTTGCCCCATTCCACAAAAAGGCGTTCATTATTACGCGAGGGAGGAGTGCCCTGGCGGCGCTTCTCACCACCATCTCCGTTCTCATCGTCGTTATTGCGCCTCTCGCATTTTTAAGCGTACAAATTTTTCAGGAAGCAACACAGCTTTACTTGTCTCTCCTCAATAATGGCGGCGCAACCGATTTTTCTCGCGGTGTGGGTGATACCATGCAGAGCCTCACAAAATTTTCCCCTGTGCCGATAGAATTCTCCGTTGATGTTAACCAGTACTTAAAGCTGGGATTAAGCTGGCTACTCCAGCATCTGGGGCCGCTCTTTGCGAATGTTGCAAAAGCAATGGTGGGTGTCTTTATATTCCTCGTCGCTTTGTATTATTTGTTTAAGGATGGCCACAAACTCAAAGAGGTTGTCGTCGCTTTAAGCCCCCTGCAAGATATTCATGACGAAACGATTTTTAATAAACTTGCCTTGGCGATTAATTCGGTCCTCAAAGGGAGCCTTGCGGTGGGGCTCGTTCAAGGCATATTAACCGCAGTCGGGTTTGCTATTTTCGGAGTTCCCAACGCGGCGCTTTGGGGTAGCGTTGCGGCCATAGCCGCCTTAATCCCCGGCATTGGAACAGCTCTGGTGCTCCTACCTGCAATTCTCTACCTATACTTCAGCGGAGAAACGTTTTTTTCCGCCGGCCTTCTTCTTTGGGGAGTGACGGCAGTAGGTCTCGTTGACAACTTTTTGGGGCCGAAACTTGTTGAACGAGGAACACAGCTCCACCCATTTCTTATTCTTCTTTCTATCTTGGGCGGTATTGGTTTTTTCGGGCCTCTCGGATTCTTACTGGGGCCGCTCGTTTTAAGCCTGCTCTTCGCTCTCCTCGAGATTTATTTTGCGATTAAGAAAGAACACGAAGGTCGATAATACTTATCGCAGCATAGATGATATAATGCAATTAATATAACTATGTCTGACAAAGTCAAAAGAATTATCTTTATTATTGTTATTGTCTTGCTTCTCTTGGCTTTTGTTTTGCCTTTAGCGGTCGGTTATTAAAATTATGAAAAGGATGCTTAGTTTTTTTGATAAATTGGAAGATAATATTCGCGCCGCCTTTAGCAGACGTCCCATTATTTACGCTTTTGTTGGCGGCGCCGCGGTAGTACTTTTCTGGCGAGGCGTGTGGATGGTTGCGGATACTATTCCGTTTTTAACAGGCCCCGTTTCTGTTTTCGTAAGTGTTGCAATCTTGCTTGCTATGGGGCTTTTTGTATCGTTTTTTATTGGTGACAACATTATTATTTCGGGACTTAAAAAAGAAAAAAGGCTGGATGAAAAAATCGCCTCGGAAGTAAAGACAGAGCTCGATATGTTAAATGACATACAAAAGCGGCTCGATGATATCGAGAAAGAGTTGAAAACATTCAGGGCAGAAATGAGAAAAGATATCGTCCCGCCTGCGTAAATTTTGATCTATCCAAGAGATACTGCTATCATTATTTAACTCTTCGATATAATTTAGGGTTATTCTGAGCCTGTCGAAAGATAACATTATGACTATTCCAAAGTATCTTACGCGAATCTCCTTTACTGGGCTTTTTGTCGTTTTCATACTTTTTTCAAGTATTATTGGCTTTGTTACTGATTGGTGGTGGTTTTCCGAGATTGGCCACACACAAATCTTTATTAAATCTCTGGTCGCTAAAATAGCGTTGTTTTCGTCAGTGGGAATTTTTGCCGCTATTTTTTTACTCACTAACTTCTTTTTAGCAATTCGTTCAAAAATCTCTTGGATAGCGGTTTTGCCGGAGGCGCTCATCGGTCGGTCAGTGGATTTGGACAACCACCTGATTAAAAAATTAGCCGTTGTTCTTAGCTTGGTCATTGCGCTCTTTTTCGGATTTACGGCGGCGGCCGGCTGGCAAGATATCCTGAAATTCATTGCAGGCTCGACTTTTGGTGCGACGGATCCTATTTTTAATAAAGACATTGGATTTTATGTCTTCTCTCTCCCCGTCTTTTATTTAGGTTTAGGCTTAATAAAATTTCTCGTGCTGGTAGCGCTTGTCGGCTCCGCGATTATATATTTTTTGCGTGGCAACCTCTATGTCGCAAACCTGCGATCGTTTAGGCAAATGCAGATAGAACGCGCGGCAAGAATCCACCTTGGTATATTGCTCGCCATTTTTCTGGCAACCATTGTCGCCGGGATATATCTTTCCCGTTTTACTCTACTCACGAGTCAAAGCGGTTTAGTGTTTGGCGCGACATACACAGACGCAACCGTGAGAATATTCATGCTGTGGATTTCAATGACTGCGGCAGTGTTCGCGGCAGTTTTAGCTGCCTTTTGGGCATGGAAAGGAAAGTTATCGCCACTCGTCGGAGCGGTTTCTTTGTATGTTGTCGTGGGATTCGTCGGAGCGGTGATCCCGTCCCTTGTTCAAAAGCTCGTAGTTGCTCCCAATGAGCTCGTGAAAGAAATGCCGTTTATTAAGCACAATATTGCCGCTACCCGTCAGGGATTTGCGCTTGATACCATAGAGGAGCGGGAAATTTCGGGAGACAAGCCTATCACTGCGGCTGATATTACGAACAATAATCTCACGGTCAAAAATGTACGGCTGTGGGACAGGAAACCCCTTTTATCAACGTTTTCCCAGATACAAGAAATCAGAACCTATTACGAATTTGCCGAAGTTGATAACGATCGCTATATCATAGATGGAGAGATTCGCCAGATCATGCTCTCTCCACGGGAGTTGGCTTCAGAGAGTCTCCCGAATAAAAACTGGATTAATGAACGGCTGACATTTACACATGGTTACGGTGTGGCAGCCGGACCGGTGAATCAAGTTACTCCCGAAGGCCTGCCGGTTTTATTTGTTAAGGATTTACCGCCCAAATCGGATGTGAAAGAGCTCGAAATTTCGCGCCCTGAAATCTACTTTGGCGAACTTTCAAACGACTATGTCATCACCAAAACAAAGTCCCGTGAGTTTGACTACCCCAAGGGCGAAGAAAATGTCTACGCAACATATGAAGGTAAGGGCGGAGTGGAAATAAACTCGTTATTAAAGCGCATCTTTTACGCGGTGAAATTTCAATCCCTTAAACTGCTTTTGTCCAATGACATAACCAGCGAGAGCCGTATTCTGTATTACCGCACCATTGCCGAAAGGGTCGCCAAGATCGCGCCGTTTTTGACCTTTGACCGAGACCCATATATTGTCATTGCCGATGGCAAGGTGTATTGGATTGCCGATGCTTATACCACGAGCGACCGTTATCCTTATTCCCAGCCGTTGTTGTTGAATGGCAAGAGTGTAAATTATGTGAGAAACTCGGTAAAAGTGGTGGTTGATGCGTATAATGGCAGTGTCGTTTTCTATCAAGCGGACGCAGGGGACCCTATTTTAAAAACATACGCCACGATTTTCCCAGGAACATTCCGGCCGCTTTCGGAAATGCCAGAGAGCCTGGTTTCTCATTTACGCTATCCTGAAGATATTTTTACCTTGCAGACTGCCGCGTATTCGGTCTACCATATGGATGATCCGCAGATTTTTTACAACAAAGAAGATCAGTGGGAAATTCCGGCCATTCCATCAGAAGGAGAGGGGGCGTCCCGGCCAGGCGCAATTCCGCCGATGCAACCACGGCACATTATTATGAAGTTGCCGGGAGAACAAAAAGAAGAATATGTTTTGATGTTGCCTTTTACTCCCCGCGCAAAAGACAACCTGTCCGCCTGGATGGTCGCCCGTAACGATGGAGAAAGCTACGGAAAGTTGTTGGTCTATCGTTTCCCCAAAGACAAGCTCGTGTTTGGACCTAAACAAATTATAGGCAGAATTAACCAAGACTCCGAGATTAGTCAGCAGATATCGCTTTGGAGCCAGGGCGGGTCGCAAGTAATCCAAGGCCCGCTTTTAGTTATTCCGATTGAGGAATCGCTCTTGTATGTACGCCCGCTCTATCTCAAGGCTGAAGCTGGAAAAATTCCCGAGTTAAAACGGGTGGTTGTGGCGTATGAAAATAAAATTGCCATGGAGGAGACGCTGGAAGAGGGGTTATCAAAAATCTTTGGAATAGGTGCGGCAGGGAAATCGCAACAGGGCGCGGCAACAAAAACACCATCCTCAAACGGACCACCCGCAAAAGACGTTGAGGAGCGCATACAAAGAGCGGCGTCCGCGTATGAAGAGGCATTGCGAGCGCAACGCGAAGGCGACTGGACACGCTACGGCGAGGCAATAAGGCGACTGGGAGATATTCTGAAATAATAAAACAGTGAACATCATGCACGTCTTGAATGCCACTCAGGCAAGTAGACCGACGCTACAGCTTGCAATACCTCAGTCTTAATACCGTCCACGACGCCCAACCAAGTAAATTCCGTCTCCTCCTACGCCAAGGCTACGGGGGGACACGGCAAATGGACATGCTTGTCCTGCGTAGCTTTCTTGCCCTGCGTAGTCTTGACGAAGCATGGGAGCGAAGTAGGGTCTGCCTCGGCGGCTACCTAAATAGGTGATCGAAAAAGCCCTTGAAAGTTCGCTAACAGTAAGTGTTTTAAAAATGACGACGCCCGGGAGTAGCTGCTTGGTGCAACTGTCCCGGGCGCTTGTCGTTAATCTGGTTGGCGGCCTCTCGTTAGGCCTTGTTGATGGCCTCGAGGCCGATTCGCATGTGTTCCGGATCGTCAGTGACCGTCTGGCTGAATTCGTGGGTGAGGTCGTCGTCGCCCATGATGTCCTTGACGGCTCCTCCGGAGATGACGCCGGTGCCTCCTGCGTGTTCCTTGGCTCGTGCGAGAATGCCCTCGGCCCTGTCGCCGAGACGATCCGCGTTGTCTTGCACAAACTTCTCCACGTTTACGAGTGCGTACATGGCTCTCCTTCCTTTCGTGTTGCTGGCTGATCTTGCCTAGAACAGGCCGAGCTGTGTGAACGTCGGCTTCAGGCCGAACTCCCAGAAGCCGAGAACGAAGACGCTTATCGAGAAGCTGAAGCTCAGAATGAAGAACCCGAAGAGCGTGAGGCCGAGATCATCGTGGGTTTCCCTGAGAAATGATCGCACTTTCGTCGTGGTGATGCTACGTGTCATGGCGCTGCCTCCTAGATGTACTGCCGGAACAACTCGCGGTCGTCGTCCGAACACTCGTCTGTGATCCAGCCGACGACCGTTATGTCGTGCCCAACGACGTGCACATCGAGGCGGTTGAAGTCGAACTGCCCAGGCCCTTTGCTGGCGTAGCCCGACCGCGTCTGCAGGTCGAAGAACATCAGCGCCAGCGGCTCGACCTTCTCCTGGGCGACAATGGCCCTGACGATTGCCTCGGCTGCGTTGATGGTGGACAGGGCCGCTTGGCCGCTGATTCCCGAGAAGATGCAACGGGATCCGTTGATGGTGTAGACTACCGTACCTTTGCGTGAGCCGGTTCCGTACTGCACTTGCTTGAGCATGTCTGCCCTCCTTGTTTTTGTCTCTTTTGGTGAGACGGTTGCTTCAGCAGCCCCAGAGCTACCGGAGTCACCGCCCCACATCGTTGTCAAAGAGCACTCCATCTTATTCCGTTTCTGACCAGTTAGTCAATACTACGCTAGAAACTCCCGAAACACGCAAATGAGATACAGCACAACACCCCAATCTAGTGTTCCATTTGTTCCATTTACCCCGACCCATTTACCTCGGTAAACAACCTAAATAGGCGATCCACAAAGCCCTTGAAAGTTTGCTAATCAGGGTGTGTGAGCGATACGTTCAACCAGAATACATATTGTTTATCAAGAGGTGTTTTGGTAGTATTAAACGTGTAATTTTTGTCGTTATTAACTATATATGTCAGATCGACTGCGACCTATCCCCGACGCCGTTTTGCTACCCGAAGAGCGAGCGGCATTCAAGGCGTCTGGTCAGTCAAAGCTTCCCGGTGCCCCTGAAGCAGCGTACGAATCTGTACTGGTGGCGCGTGAAGAAGAATTACCGCTTGATCTAATGAGCACGGTTGGTAGCGATCTTGACCGATTCCTTGCTACCACAAGAGCTGAGGATCAGCGCGCTGTTCAGCGCGAACGGTTTCAAGAATTACTACGAAATCCGACCATGCTTGAAAATTATTTTGACATGGCTCGCATTCTTGAAGAACGCTGGCAGGAGCGGCGGGGAGACCTTGCCCGTTATCAAGCAGTATTTCTTGACAACATGGATCGTACAGATTTTTATTCACACGAAGTAGCAAAGCAGCACAAAGACGCGCCCACCTACACTCCCAAAACGCTCGGCGCATGGCTTCGGTTGTGCGTAAAGAGTAATGTATTTCGTTCGGCGGCAGAAAAAATTATGAGAGGTCTCTATACTGCCAATACGCGCGACCCGGAGAGTGCAGTGGACTTTATCTATGCATTTACAGAAGCAATCCTTGAGGCGGACGACCAAGAGACGTTCATGCAAGGCTTACGCCAGTTGTGCGGCGATACCGATGTCTTCCCTTCAGGTTCACTCGGAGAAAAGAATATGCTGCGTGCGAGTGTTACGACAGATAACGACCCCTTGCTGGAAAGGTTCATGGCCGTTGATGCCGTCATGAGCGAATTTGGCCGGCGTTACCTTCCCGATGCCTACACAGCGATGCAAGCCAGGAACAAAAAACTCGCTGGCGACCCGAAGAAAAAAGATGGTTTTCTGGTGACAACCGTCGAGCGTGGTTTGAAAAAAGATCCTGGCAAATTGCGGTCCTTAATTGGTTTATACGAACGACCGGAAGGTCTTAATGAAATTAGCGCAAAGGACTTTAAACGTTGGCCTTTTACGCTCACTACGGGCGGTGGGCGGGTGCGTACACTTTTCAACGAACGTATCGCTGCCGAGAACGAGCGCTTCGTTTCACTCTCCCTCCCTAATACTGGCAAGATACTCTATCGTGATCATCCGTCGGAGGTCCTCCGAGAGATTATCAGCAGAGATTTACGTCAGTCGCCAGTGGCAGGGGAAGAAGTCCTTTCCGTGCCAGAACAACTCACTAGTCTCTACTATTTGGCCCCCGACCTCGACCGTGATCAGGTCAGACTATTAGTCGACGCCAACGATGTGTTACGGCATGAATTATTTGAACAGCGAGTGCATTCAGTGAGTCCTCGGGGCGATAAGATGCTGGTCGTTGATCCCGAACTACAAGCCCTCGGCGTGCGCAGCATTGTGTTTGCCCTTGGAGATCCGCGTACAAGAATTACCGTTACCGTCGAAGCGTTTAATTATTACTTTGTATTTGCTCTCAATGAAGATACAGATTTTGAAGTGGTTGGTGCGCGCCAACCACTACCAGGATCCTTTGAACGTCGAGCGTTTTTGGAGCATATGGTTTTGAGCCACCTTAAAGAGCTGCAGTGTACCGATCGTGTGGTCGCTGGCGTAAGTGTAAATGCGCATAGCGGTAACTTAGAGCGGCAGCAAGAGTTTACGGATCGCCGTGGGCATTTGCGCAAGTTACCACCTGGCCAAGGGTACTCTGAAACGCAACGTAGATTGGCGCTAGATGAACAGGGATGGGATATTGTACGCATCAATGCAGAACTTAGTCTTACCAAGACGCAAGGTATGAAAACCTACGTCGGCATCATTGACCAGGTCGCTATAGGTGGTCGAGAACCGCTACTGTCACGCGCACCACATGCTATGGATCGTTATCATGAGCTCATTACTTCAACGGAGGGCGCGCAATATCCGGCGGTTTCCAAACAATAGTCCTACTTCGCCAAGGCTATGCAGGATACAATGAGTAGTGAAGTGGGGTATAAAGTCATAGTGAAAATTGTCCACAAAAGAAAAATTCAGTGGCAAATAAGCCGTAGTTCAAGCAATTAACATCCTATTGACAGTAAGGAATAATAGGTTTATCTTTAGGTTATCTAAAGATAATTTTAATAATTGTTATGAAAACCGTCAGTTTGAAGGAGCTTCGCGAAAATGTTTCTAGCTATGCGGCAAAGGTGCAGAGTGGGGCAAGTTTCATTGTCATCAAGCGTTCAAAGCCGCTCTTTAAAATCGCCCCTGTTGAAGATGAACGATGGGAAGAGGTTGTTGATTTTACAAAGATTAGTCGAGGCGGAGTTTCCATAGATGAAGTACTCGCTCGTCTTTAGGTGGTGTGCCGGATAAGATTGAGAAAGCGCTTCGGAAACTCTCCGATAAAGAGCGCCTGCGCCTTAGGGAAATCCTCGTCGCCATAAAAGCTGGTCATCTCGACGGGCTTGATGTTGTAAAGCTTAAGGGATACGATGACATCTATCGGGTGAGAAAGAGAGATATTAGAATCATTTTTAGGCGTATGAAAAACAGAACCATAATTTTGACTATTGAACGGCGTTCCGATACTACATATAATTAGTTTCAATAACTTCCGTGCCCCAAACCAGTTACGAAACAGTAAGTAGCTGGGTGTGGGCAATTGATAAATCCCGTTAGAAATTCCCGCGAGGTATTGCGATCCCCGCGTGAATTGTCCCAAGCGGTAACCCACATTCACCCCGTTAGAAACATGGTTTCTAACGGGGCCAGGAGCGGCGGGGTATTTCTAACGGGATAAACTAAATTTGCCATCGTTCACTGTGGTTAACCAACGTGTACGAAGCGAGGCGAAAGCCTCGTTTTGTGCTTTATTCATTGGTGTTTTTGCCGGTTCCCACATTTGTCAGGATGATTTTATTAACCATTGACGATATGGTTAACAGTGTTACCCATCCCTTAATAATTAAGTGTCACCTATTACTGTTAGCTGTACTTCGGCTTTCTTTTTTTTAACCATTTGCTATACTTCCCACCGGTTCAAATGTTCATTAAAATCAAGTTAACCACGTGTAAAAGCATGAAGGGAGAAGCACCATGATAATTGGCATTGTTTCAGACACCCATGAGGACAAGGCGAATGCGCTTCCACACATCATGGCTGAGCTCAAGGTCAGAGGCGCAGAGTACATCATTCACTGCGGCGACATTGAGCCAAAACATCTTGATCCCAAATTGTTCGGGGGACTGCCGGTCATCTGCGCACTCATTGAAGAACAGGTGGATAGAGATGAATTCAGGACTCCACCCGCAGGATGGACATTTACTACACCGGGTAATCGGGTCCATCGCATCGGCGATATGTTGGTTTACGTCGGCCACAAGCGGTCGTTTGATTTTTTGACGGGATCAGAGGCAGAGTTACTGGCCACAATGGACAAGATCAGACGAGACAACGACGGCTTGCGACTCATGACCTCCGGCCATACCCACCATCAGATATCCTGCCAAACCCGACTGGTCAATTTCGTAAATCCCGGGGCGGTGGAATTATCCTTTGACGGTTATGAATTCGCCCTGTATGATACGGGGAAGAACAGAACCGTCTTCACCAGAATTCCCGTCACTACGCCCGTCATTGAGAGTTTTGCGGTCGGGGTAGTTTCCGACAGTCTGAATATTTCCGATCTGGATCCCGCGTTCTGGGCTAGATTAAGGCAAGAGTTCCTCGAACTCAATGTGAGACACGTGATTCACTGCGGAAACATAAGCGTCAAAGATGTTGGGCGGGAGGAGCTCGGCGAGTTTGAGGTGTATTACAACCTTCGCTCTGATCAGCGAAAATCAGACGCACCGAAAAACTGGCACCTCATCGAACCCGCCAATCCCGTGGTGGAGATTAACGAGTATCGTTTCTTTGTCCAGCTTGATTTGGGTGCTGACCTGAACGAGCAGTCGGAGCTTGATCTTCATCGGGTATCGCTGAATTTGCGGAGGCAATATCACGATATTCGATTCATTCTCTGTGGTTTCACGCGTCCGTTTCTGGAAGAGGGTGAACAGGTGCGAATCGTGAATCCTGGCTACGCCGTGAGAGACAGAAGCTTTGCCGTCATCACCTTGCCACGAGCAGAAATTCTCTTTGGCCAGGTGCCGGTTGATCCGCTACCGCTACTCGAGTCGCGTTAGATTTCATCACGTACACAGAGGGGGGATAGTTCCTATCCCCCCTCTTCTTTATTATGAATATTGATTATGGGCGAGTGAGAGAAAAGTTCGCTAATGCTAGTACGGGACACGAGTGGTCAACCAAAATTTTTCTCAGGAATGCCCCGTGTCCGCCAACTGGCGGAGGGGTGTTTCTTGTTTTTGGGAATCGCTAAAGGTGATGTATTGATCGCCTGTTGCACATGCGTTGACCATTGACAAACAAAGCTGCTCCGTGCTATAAATCCACGTTCGCAACACAGTAATTTGACAACAACTAAGCAGCTCTGTTGCGACAGCTGCTTCACAGCAAAGCGAGGTGCAACATGAGGATTGTCGCTCGAGTAGAGGGAAATCAGCGTAGGCTGATTGAACGGCTCGGAGGCAACGGTTTGGTCTGGAGGCCCATCAAAGGAGGAGCGACCATTGTCACTCTGCAATCCGCTCCCGGGTTCGCTGACGGTATGTGCGCCGTCACCATACCTGATCAGCTTGGTGACTTCGGTCTGCGGATCGAAATCAGCGAGACATGGCAGGGATCAGAGACGCACAGCACCGCCAGCGTCGTGTGTGGCCTTAGCGGTAAAGCCCTGCGCCCGTTCTTTCGGGGGCGGGGTGATGGTTGGTTCTCTGTCCCCAACGCCTGCACGGTCATCACAGCGTGGCATCCTAACGGAGACGTCATGATCGCAATACACTTCATCTTTCGGATGGAGAACACGGCGCTCATAGGGCACCATGCATTATGGCGAGGTATCTGCGTCCCGCAACGCTTCGAGCACTACCGCCTCGCAATCGAGGCGGCACGCGAGAAGAGCAAGTGCCTGAACTGCCAGTGCGTCCACTTTCAAGCGAAGAAGGAGAAGTAACCATGGCAGATGAATGCAGGAGTCTCAAGGATGTCTTGGGGCGCATGACTGAGGCTTTTGTCATGCGGCAGAGCGCTGTTTTCATGAACGAGCCAGAACGGTTCAGCGAGGAGCTCGTCGTCAAGATCTGTCTTGCCTGCCCTTCGCTTAAGACGTTTGTGCAGATGATCATGATTTTTCTCGGCGTTCGTGCTGGCCTTGGGTGCCACATAGTTCTAGGGTACATCTTCTACATGGCCGACGAGGATGAGGAGTGCGCGAAGTGGCTCGATGAGCGTCTACCGTTCATGCACGAACGATTCATGGAAACCGTCATGCAAGTATTCCTCGCTGACCCTAGCAAATTCATCGAAGCCGGGGGGATGCTCGCCACAGAGTCAGTGCTCTTGGCGAGAATCATGGTCGCTATTGACGGGGTTTTTGGGGCAGAGGCGGAACGAGGGGCATGGGCAACCCTCGGGCTATTCTTGTATCTGGAGGAAACGCCATCATCGGGTGGTGAGCCAGGCGAATTGCCGCAGTAACGAGTCAACAAGAAGGGGGCGGGAAGCACTACAGCCAGTAGTGCCGACCGCCCCCTTCATTCGTTTTATACTCCCACCAACCACCAGTTACTGCCCAACTGCTTCTCATGAGGCGATGAACATTGAGCCTTGTTGGTTTCGGGCGATAATAAATCCCGTTAGAAATTCCCGCGGGGTATTTAAATCCCCACGGGAATTACCTCAAACATCAACCCACGCCGCAAGCGGCGGGGTATTATTTCTAACGGGATAAATATGTTGGTAATTATTCTTTGTCTGGGATAAAATGAGACTGTAGAAAAACTCTTTTTCTACAGTCTCACCCCGTCGAATGACGGGGTAAAACTACGTTTTTCTTGATGAACCTTGGCATACGAGCTCACTTTTGTTCATTTTTCTACACTCTCAAAATAGTAGTAAATATGAAAGAGAAAATTTACCACGACAAGTACGTTCAGTATTACGACTATTTCCAACAAGGCGTTAGGGGAGATGTTGGGTTTTATCTTAGTCATTTTAAAAATTTCAGAGGAAGCGTTTTGGAAATTGGTGCGGGCACCGGAAGGATCACCACCCCGCTGATGAAAGCTGGCATTAACGTTACCGCTCTTGATTCGTCAGCCGATATGCTCGCTATTTTAAAAAAGAAGGCAAAGCCACTTGGCATATCTCCGAGAATGATTCACGCCGATATGAGAACAATGCGTATAGCTCAAAAGTTTGATGCCGTTATTGTTACTTTTCGTGCGTTCCAACATCTCTATACAGCGAGAGATCAACTCGCTGCTTTGCACTCCATAAGGAAGCACTTGAAACCACGAGGCGTATTAATTTTTGACGTCTACGCACCAAGCATAAAATATATGGCAGAAGGTACCTGGAAGTGGTTTGGTGCAGATAAAAAAATTTTGCCGGGCACCAAAAGGAAGGTGGTTGTTGATTTGAGAAATCGTTATGATTTTGGTAATCAAATTATGTATCAAGAGTATCGATTCACATACCCGAACGGTAAGCGGGACATTCTCCCTTTGCGTATGCGTTTTTTCTTTCGGTTTGAAGTTGGGCACCTGCTTCACCGCACCGGGTTTTCAATCATCAAGCTTCTGGGGGATTTTAAGGGGCACCCCTATAAGCATGGCTCACCGGAAATGATCTGGATTTGTCGTCCTTCAATTACCATGCCAAAAATGTCAGGCCTCATTTAAGAGCTAATTATCTTAAGTGATAACCATTTTAAAAAACTTAGCGACCTAATATTATTCACCACCGCCCAGTGCCGCCAAAAGTGTTGACCGCCTGTTGACTATAAGAGTGCTGTAGCCGTTGACTTTTTATTGTATTTAGAACAAGATAAGCGCGTTCTTTGATAATTATGGGGTGGGCATTTTGGCTATTACTGGAACGTAAATAGTAGCCAGGATGCCCATCCTAAGAATGGGAAAATTCAAGACCATAAAGAGAGGGAGGGATTTAGTATGAGTAGGAACACGCTTTTTGACCGGATCTGGGATCTGCACACCGTCCGGCAGTTGCTCGATGGGCAGACCCAACTCTTCATCGGGCTGCACCTCATCCACGAGGTGACGAGCCCCCAGGCCTTCGCGATGCTCAAAGCACGCGGTCTCAAGGTTCGGTTTCCCGAGCGGACATTCGCGACCGTCGACCACATCGTGCCGACAGACATACGGATGCGGCCGTTCCGTGACGCGCTCGCGGAGCAGATGATGCAGGTTCTCGAAACCGCTACGATTGAGAACGGTATCAGATTCTTCGGTCTCGGCGACGCACGCCAGGGGATCGTTCACGTGATCGGCCCCGAGCTCGGACTGACCCAGCCTGGTATGACGATTGCCTGCGGCGACAGCCACACCTCAACGCACGGCGCCTTTGGCAACATCGCTTTCGGCATCGGCACGACCCAGGTGGCGAATGTTCTTGCCAGCCAGTGCCTCTTGGTCGAGCGGCCGAAAGTCCGGCAGATCAAGGTCACGGGACGCTTGCAGTTCGGCGTCACCGCCAAAGACGTCATCTTGGCCATCATCGGGCAACTCGGCGTCAACGGCGGTATCGGCTACGCATATGAGTACGCCGGTGACGTCATCCGAGCTATGACCATGGACGAACGGATGACCGTTTGCAACATGACGATTGAAGGAGGAGCCAAGTGCGGGTATATCAATCCCGATCAGACGACGATCAACTACTTGAGTCGGGCGGAACCATATGCCCCAAAAGGCAACGACTTCGAACGCCTCAGTCAGTGGTGGCTGGGACTTGCTTCCCATCGTTCTGCCGAGTACGACGATGTCGTCGTAATCAATGGGACAAAGCTGGAGCCGATGGTCACGTGGGGTATCACCCCAGCTGATGTCGTCGGGGTCACGAAGCCTATTCCGGACGACGGAAACGCCGACGCTTTTGAGTTCATGGGGTTCCGACCGGGCCAGCGAGTTCTTGGCACCAAGATCGACGTGGCCTTCATTGGGTCATGCACCAACGGCCGCGTTGAGGATCTACGGGAAGCCGCCTACCTCATCCAGAGGAAAGGTCTCAAGGTTGCGTCGCACGTCCGGGCACTCGTTGTCCCTGGTTCCGTAACGGTTCGGCGGCGGGCGGAGGCGGAAGGGTTGCATGAGATCTTTCAGGCAGCCGGGTTTGAATGGCGCGATGCAGGTTGTAGCATGTGCCTCGGCATGAACCCTGATAAGCTCGTCGGCAATCAGGTGTGTGCGTCAAGTAGTAACCGCAATTTCAAGGGACGGCAGGGAAGTCCGACGGGTCGGACGCTTCTGATGTCGCCCATCATGGTCGCGGCGGCTGCGGCGGCCGGCGAAGTCGTCGACGTCCGCAAGTTCTACTAGTAAGGAGGTCAGAATGAAGAAGTTAATTAGTGTTAGCGGTCGGGCGTTTATTTTGCCCGATGACAACGTGGACACCGATCGGATCATCCCGGCTCGGTTTATGAAGTGTGTCACGTTCGATGGGCTCGGTGAACACGTCTTTGAAGACGATCGAGCTCAAGCGAAAGGCAAGCACCCCTTTGACTGGCCGGAGAACCAAGGGGCGTCAATTCTCATCGTCGGCGCAAACTTCGGCTCCGGTTCCAGCCGTGAACATGCTGTGCACGCGCTCACCGGTTGGGGTATCAAAGCGATCATCGGCCTGTCGTTCGCGGGGATCTTTCGCGGCAACGCCACGGCGAACGGTCTCGTGTGCGTGGATGTCGTCCCGGCGGTGTATTTTCAACTGATCGCCGTTCTGACTGGAGAAGATAAGCCCGACATCACAGTTGATCTCTTAGGTAAGTCCGTCGCTGCTGTCCACAGCGAAGGGCGGCTCGATGCCCTTTGTACGATGCCGGAGGCCGATCGGCAGATGCTCACGCAGGGGACATGGGACACCACCGCTGTACTCCTCGAAGCGGGTGACCGCATCGAGGCCACGGCCAGCCGCCTGCCCTACCTCGGGGCGAGCGTGGAAGGAGGAGCGTCATGAAGAAGATGGTTGCGATCCTAGCGGGCGACGGCATCGGCCCGGAGATCATGGAAGCGAGCCGGCCGCTCCTTGCAGTGGTGGCTCGCGGGCAAGGGCACGACATCATATGTCAAGAAGGACGCGTTGGTTTCGCCGCCTACGATGTCCACGGCGACGTCATGCCCGAGGAAACTTGGGAGCTATGCTGTCGGTCCGATGCCATTCTGTTCGGTGCCGTCGGGTTGCCTCAGCGTGACAACGAGCTTACCCCGGACATGCGACCGGAGCGCCGGGCACTGCTGCCGCTCCGTAGGAAATTTGGTCTTGCTGTCAACATCCGGCCGGTTCGTGTCTTCCCAGGGCTGGAGAAGCTCTCGCCCTTGAAAGAACGAGTGCTCGCCGGTGGCGTGAACCTGACCTTCTTTCGTGAGTTGACTGGCGGGGACTACTTCGGCGAGAAATACTTGGACCGCGCGGGTGAGTGGGCAGAGGATGTGTGCCGGTATACACGGGAGCAGATTGAAGCCATCGCTCGGGCAGCCTTCAGGATGGCGCGCGAGACCGGAGAGCCGGTCACGTCGATCGACAAGGCCAACGTGCTCGGGGCAACCGGCACCTACTGGCGGTCGGTCGTTCAGGCTCTGCACGATGTGGAGTTTCCAGAGGTTAAGTTGGAGCACGTCTATGTCGATGCCTTCAACCTGTATCTCATGACTCAACCGACTCGGTTCCGCATCGTCCTCTGCAGCAACGCGCACGGGGACATCCTGTCGGATGGCGCTGCCGGGCTCGCCGGGAGCATGGGCCTCCTGGCATCGGCCAGCATCAACCCCGAATCCGGCTATGCCATGTATGAACCGGCAGGAGGGAGCGCACCGGACATTGCCGGGCTCGGGATTGCGAATCCTGTCGCCATGGTGCTCTCTATCGCCATGTTCTTCCGCCACAGCCTGCGCGATAATGTGGCGGCGAACGCAATCGAGTGGGCGACGACGATCGCCCTGCAGAAGTACAGAACGAAAGATATCGCGACGGAGGACAGCGCGCGTATCGTCAACACCAAGGAGATGGTGCAGGCGATCATGGACTGCATCACGTTTTCGCCCTGACGAACTTGTCAGCGTGAGGCACCGACGAGGTTCAAGCATAATTGCGTAGACGGGCGGGCGGTTACTTTGGTAGCCGACCCGCCCTTTTCATTTTATAAACATCCTGCACATCGTGAACGTCACCCGGGGGTATAGGCTGACTTAGTAGTTTACAGTATCTTGGTCCCAATACCATCCCAGCCTCATGCCAGAGGCAGATCAGCCCTTGGCTGAAAAGTCGGGCAGGCAATAACGTCCCCGCCAAAGGCGGGCAGGCACGACACCTCCTCCTTCGCACAAGGCTCCAGTAGGGTAAACAACCAAGACTATTCTGAGATAGCCTCGCGAATCGTGGTGTTTCTTGTTTTTGGAAATCGCTAAAGGTGATGTATTGATCGCTTGTTGCCCAAAAGGTGATGAAAGTTATCCTATCTTGATAAATAATACTTAATGAACTAAGCTTCCCATTAAGGAGGGCTGTTCTTTGTCAAACATAATACAGCCCACAACGACAACAGAACAAGGAGTACGCCATGACAGGACAGGCGATATCAACCGAGATTTCAATGAATTTCGGCCATGCAACGTGCGTGATGCACATTGGTCCGGGCTTATTGCAGCAATTCAATTTCACTGAAGTTGGCGCGAGCTGCTTCGTACTTATTACTGACGAGACCGTTCACGAATTGTACGGCAGAGCTTTGCTCCAGCGCCTAAAAGACGCTGGCGTGCCAACGCACTACCTATTCATTCCCGATGGCGAGCAAAGCAAGACGTGGGATCAGGCCGGTGGTATCCATCAACAGCTCGCCAGTTTGGAGATTGACAGGAAGGGGGTGCTCATCGCGCTCGGCGGGGGAGTCATCGGCGATCTCGTTGGATTTGTCGCCGCTAACTACAACCGCGGTATTCGTTACATTCAGGTACCGACAACGCTGACTGCCCAAGTGGATAGCAGTATTGGTGGCAAAACGGCGGTTAATCTCCCTACAGCGAAAAACAAAGTCGGAGCGTTCTGGCAGCCAGTGGCGATTGTCGCCGACACCGAAACCCTGAAGACACTTCCAGAGAGGGAAGTGCGGAGTGGTCTCGCCGAGGTTATCAAGTCTGCTGTCATCGGCGATGCGGACTTGTTTCAGTACTTGTGGACAAACATCTTCATGGATGCGCACCGAACTGGAGAGTTCTACCGTGAGGTGGTTGCTCGGACAGCAACCATTAAGGCGCGGATCGTCGAAGCAGATGAGCGAGAACACAACCGCCGAAAGATATTGAACTTCGGTCACACGATTGGACACGCGGTCGAAATAGTGACTGAGCACGCTGTTACCCATGGCGAGGCAGTGGCTATCGGTATGGCTTACGAAGGATCCTTGGCGTTAGGTACAGGGTTATCCGAGGACGAGTGGCGAGAGATGCTCAGGCTACTCCAAGCAGTTAATCTTCCTACGGGTCTCCACTGCGATCCTGTTCAACTGATCGAGGTCATGCGTCAGGACAAGAAAGTTGTCGACGGGCAGATCTGCTTTGCTCTCCCGAGGAAAATAGGAGAGGCTGCAGATTTTGAAGGGCGATATGCCATCCCTATTCCGGTTGATGAGGTTAGGGGGTGTCTTTATCTGCATCTTGATTAGAACTCGGGGCTTGGCATATTCAGAGTGATTGGTGCCGATGGCCCCTCTGTAAGTCACATGACCATTAAGAGCAGAGAAGGGAGGAAAGATGAAACCAGCCAGAAAGGAGACCAAGAAGGGGCGGGTGGTACGCAGGGCAATGAGCGAAGCCGATATCCGTGACTTTAGCTGGCAACTTCTGTGGCTCTTTCGAGGGCAACAAAAGCTGCGAGGCTACAGCGACGGGTGCTTATGCACCATTTGTCAGGATGCCATGCGCGACGCCGTGAGGGAGCTTTTGGTAGGGGGGGGTTTTACCGTCAGAAAGCACATACGACGGTCAGGCCACTGAAGATCCTGCGGAAGGCACAACAAAGACGAAAGGGCGGATGCAATACACGCGCTTGTGCGTTGAGCGTCCGCCCTCTTTTGTGTACGTTGTGTACATCGTGAACGTCACATGGGGAGGTAAACCGTCTTAGCGGCTTGTAGGATCCTGGTCTTAATACCGTCCCCGCCTCATGCCAGAGGCAGATCAGCCCTTGGCTGAAAAGTCGGGCAGGCATGACGCTCAACCAAAAAACCACCCCCAGCATACCGCTGGGGGTGGTTTTGAGTCATCTCTTAGGTGCGTTTGACGTCCTTAGCGCGAGGCCCTTTGTCGGAGTCCTCGGTTTCGAACGTGACTGCGTCGCCTTCGTTCAGCTCATCAAAAGTGACTCCAACCAACGCAGAGTTATGGAAGAAGACGTCTTTATCAGAGCCATCGGGCGTGATGAAGCCGAACCCCTTCTCCCTCGCCAGTCGCTTGATTTTTCCAGTCATATATATGTTTGAGGCGTAAAATGGTGAATAAACCGCAAATGTCGTCCTCTTGTAGACATTCGACGGATATCCACGCGGAGTGCGCTTTGCTAAGTAAAGAGTACATGAATTGTAAGAAAATATCAAAGATAGCGTCCCGCGTGTCACGGGAGTCAACGGTTTTTCATCATTATGTTTTTGAAACGCAAAACCTTGTGCGCCGACCCCTCTGCCTTTGGGTACTTCCGACGGTCTTCGTAAGGAACGCGCTGTATCTTACTTCCGTTTTTGCCTATTCAGTCAATACAACGTGCTGACTAGACAATCCATCAAACAGCTGTTAAGATGCGGCGGCTACAATGCGACCAAGGAAGGGAGGCTCGCAAAGTGCTCTTTGACATCGCAAGGGTTGGGTGTTTCGATTGACGATAATCGTCGTTCGGGATACCCAACTCTTCAAAAAGAGGAGGGAATATGCGAGAAGGGAGACACAAATGGCGCTACCGCTGAACATTATCGCCGTGCGTCATGGTGAGTCGGAAGGGAATTTGATAAATAGCCGAGCTCGAGTCGGTGATCAGACGGTTTTTGAGATCCCCGGATTTCCAGAACGTCACGTGTCGCAGTGGCGGTTGACCGACGTAGGGCGTGAGCAAGCCCGAGCAGCCGGGGAGTGGCTCCGTCACAAAGCCATCGCCGTTGACCGCGGGTACGTCTCGTTCTACACCCGGGCCATGGAAACCGCGATGTTCCTTCCCGAGGTGCCGTGGATTGAAAGCCCGTACCTGCGAGAGCAGATGTGGGGTGACCTCACGTCGCTGGCGGATAAGGATCGGGTCGGTGAGTACCAACGCTCGCTGAAAGCGCGAGAGACACAGCCGTTTCTGTGGACACCGCCAGGTGCGGGTGCCGAATCGATGGACGAGTACTTCACCAAGACCGTCGATCGTGCTCTCGACACGCTCAGCCGTAGTTGCGGATCGATGAGCGTTGTGTTGGTCACGCATGGTGGATGGCTCTGGGGGCTTCGTCACCGCATGGAACGCCTACCTCAAGAGGAACTCATGCGCCTGAGGGCTTCGGACGATCCGCACGAGCACATTCACAAGTGCCAGATCATCCACTACACGCGATGCGATCCGTGGTCGGGGCAGGATACTGCAAAGATCCAATGGGTTCGATCTATTTGCCCATGGGATCCGTCGCTGTCGTCGCATGAGTGGAGGGAAATCAGGCGTCACATGTACTCACGGGCGGACCTCAGTCGGCTCGTCAACGCCGTTCCCCAGCTCGTGAAGTAGATGATATTCTTAGGATTTCAAGAGTAACCATACGTGATAGGAGGAGAGGACGATGTCGGAACTTAAACGTATGTATCTGCAAGATCAGGAAGCACGCCGCCGTTTGTCAACCATCGCCGACCCGACCAAGCGCATGGTCTCCATGCTTGAAGTCAGCCTTGACGATATTGGACGATTGCTCACCGTGCTGGAACTCATCGGCAAGCAGGAAATCATCTTTGGACAAGACCATCTTTGCGCCGCGGTGATTCTTCACCACTCTGGCGTTCCAGCGCTCTGCCAGATGGCACATGAGTTTGCCCTCAAGGCCGTCGCTATGGACTACCGGCCGGAAACGGACGAGTTTGACCTTAAGTGGCTGGCTGCTGCGGCGCTTGACCGGATGCTTGTCCAGACTGGCAGGCCGCAGTCTTTTGGGACACAGTACAACCCGGAAACTGACGAGCGCTACCCGGTTGACCCCAACATCACAGATGAGAACCGTCGACAGTGGAACGTCCGTCCGCTTTCAGGCGAGGGAGACAAACCACTCGTTGGTTATGGTTCGGAGTAGGAAAAGGAGGCGAGAAATGCCTAAGGTGAAGCAAACAAACGATGTTGATTCGCCGCCGCAAGGGATGATCGAAAGTCCTGTTAAGAACGGAGATACCCATCCGTCTTCGTGCACCTGGCCGCATTGGATTCGTATCGGCCTCAATGAGACGCCCGAGGAAGTCATGAGGGATTGGGGAGCGTTCTGATCATTCGGGATTGAGAAGAGTACAAACAAGCGGTGCGGTTACCAGCGATGGAACCGCACCGTCGTTTTTTTTGTGAACATCATGTTCATACAGCATTCACGTGGGATTAAAGTTCGTCTAACACACGGCCCGGTCGGTCGCGTGCAGTGGCTAATGGAGAAGTAGCGGGGCGGGAGTTTAAGAGCACACCGTTAATGTCCACAAAATTGCCCTATTTTGGGGCTGTTTTAATAGGAGAGCACGGATCCTAACGTCAGGTAAAGCGTTTAGTTTCTTGACCTGAACGTACAGAAGGTATAAGGTGGGCGCATCACTTTTGGAGGAGGAGTGCAATGGATCGTTTACAACTAGGTAACGTTTTGTGGCAGAGGGTTTTTCAGCCGCATCTCTTTCGCAAGGACGCAGAAGCGGCGCATCAGGCGACCATCGGAATGCTCGTTCGTCTGCAGGGGGCTGGATTGCTGTCGGTGCTGCGGTTTCTATACCAGAGCCCCTACGTTGAGCAACCAGGATATATTGGTCGCGTCAGGTGGCGCAACCGCGTCGGCGTAGCTGCCGGGTTTGATAAACACGGTGAAGCTGTGGCAGCACTCGACGCTATCGGCTTTGGAGCGATTGAGGTTGGGACAGTTGTTCCGCGTCCGCAGTTCGGCAATGAACGACCGCGGGTGTTCCGTTATCCTGACTGTCGCGCGATCATTAACCGATATGGGTTCAATTCGGTTGGTGCCCATGCGATGGCGGAGAACCTCGCTCGCTGTTTTGCCAGCAATCGTATTCGCGCGGTTGTCGGTGTGTCGCTCGGTAAGAACAAAGATACCCCGGACAACCGAGCCGTTGACGACTACATCGACGCTCTGTCTGTGGTTCTGCCAGTGTTGCGTCCGGGTCGCGACTACGTCAAGGTCAACATTTCTAGCCCGAACACGCCGGGCCTCAGGGATATCTTCCAGCGGCTCGATGCATTTCTCGCCGAGTTCTTCAAACGCGCATCCGACACCGCTGCAAAGCTTGGTCTTGCGTTGCCGCCGGTGTATCTCAAAATCCCACCCGACATGCTCAACTACAGTGCTTTCGAGCGGATCATGGCTGTTTCTGGGAACCTCGGCGTGGCGGCGATTGAAGCAACAAACACAACAGTGGACGCCACCATCAAACGGCAACATGGGCTTACAGAAGTCGGTGGTTTGTCAGGTGCCCCATTGAGAGAACTCGCCACCAAGTGTTTGACTCAACTCAATCAAATCAATCAACTGCCGGGGTGGCACAGGCTTGACCTTATCGGTCTTGGTGGCATTGACTCGGTTGATGCCGCGTCTGAGAAGCGAAATGCTGGGGCTGATGCCATCCAGCTCTACACTGGTCTCATCTTTGAGGGGCCAATCCTGTTGCACAATATTCTTGATGACTGGAGGAGGGAATGAGCGAGTTGTGAGGTGGTTTTCCCATTCTCGCACGCAATTTTTTCGGGCGGCCAGGTCTCCAAGATTTGGCCGCCATCTTTTTTGTGAACATGATCTGTTTACTTTTTCAATCTATGAACCCTCAGAAGGTTTTCTTTTTTTGGAATATTTAGCTATACTAATCGTGTATGAAAAATTTAGTTAATGTTCACTCCGGTTTCGGATTGCTTGGCCTCCTTATGGGGCTTGCCCTGATTGCCGCTTTTGCGTTCGGCGGTTTCTACGCGAGTAACTTCACGGGACAACGATCAACCATTGATGTTGGCCGTGAAGCGCTCAAGCGAGCTGAACAATTAGGGCGAACCGCGACTGATCTTCGTGAGCGAGCCGAAAGCGATGTCAGTGATGGTCAGGTGCGTTTAGATCTTAGCAATAAGGGGCTCGATAGTCTTCCGGCGTATGTTTTAGACATGACATACCTTGAGGAGCTTAACCTCTCTAGTAATGGGCTAACGGGTGCGTTGCCAGCGGAGATCAGAAAGCTTCGGAACTTAAGGAAGCTTGACGTTAGCCGTAATTCCATGACCGGCATTCCCGCTGAAATTAGTCAGCTCTCTAATCTTGAGGTTTTAGACTATTCTTACAATCAAATTACGGGGATGCCCTATGAGCTCGCTAATTTGAAAAAATTA
>Ga0155389_124_pt1 | contig 36406 bp, 26 predicted proteins | sample RifCSPhighO2_02_FD_106357 | JGI IMG/M metagenome (GOLD analysis project Ga0155389, IMG submission 106357) | Candidatus Uhrbacteria bacterium RIFCSPHIGHO2_02_FULL_47_29
CATTTCCCCCACTAAGGCGCGTGCCCATTGTGCCTTCGTTATTGCATGATCATGCTGTTATTTTGGGAGCGGCTCATCTGGCGTCATTCAAAAAAGAAACACCGCGATATCACCGGCTATTTTCTTTTAAGCGGCGTTAGGGGCGGACATTGTTAGAATTTTAACGCGTGTAGGAGAGCGGATTGACGCGCCGCCCGCCGACAATGACTTCAAAGTGAATGTGCGGACCGGTTGATCGACCAGTTGAGCCGACAAGAGCAATGGTTTGTCCGCGCTTTACGCGCTCGCCGGGAACGACGAGGTTGCGGCTGTTATGACCATAGCGCGTGATTAGGCCATTGTCATGTCGAATAAGCACCATATTGCCATAACCGCCGTTCCATCGCGATTCAATGACCACGCCGGTCTCCGCGGCGTAGATCGGCGATCCTTTAGCCAGGCCAATATCAATTCCACTGTGGCGCCAGGTGAAATATTGAGTGATGCGGCGTCCGCTTCCCGGCCAAAGTAGTTTTGTGCCGGTATTAATGATGGGAGCATTTGGCGGCACGTTGGCCGCGACTCGCGATCGTGGTTGTGTGACCGCGGTTGGCACTGGTTTGCCGCCCGGCACGATAAGCGTCTGGCCAGCAAGCACGCTTTTGGCTGTTGGCAAGCGGTTGAAGGATAAAATATTTTCAGCTGTTACTTGATACTTCTTGGCGATAGAGCCAAGACTTTCTCCTTTTTTGACAGTGTGCAATAACCCATCTACAGGTAAAATAATAAGCTTTTGACCAGGACGAATGAGAGAGCGAGCGGAAAGATTATTAGTCAAAAGAATAGTGTTTAATTGGAGATGGAATTTGACGGCAATGCCAGCCAAAGTGTCTCCTTCTTTCACAATATATTCTTCAATATTTTGACGCGGGGCGATACTTTCTTCAGTGGTTGGCAGGTACGGTTGAAAAACTGTTTCACCAGTATAGCTTAAGAAAGTCCTGGAGATAAGCTCATTGGCCTTCTGTTTTTCCGTCGTTCCTTGTTGGTCAGTGATGTCTGGCGGCAATGGCGGTTCATTAAATAATAGTTCTTCATCGGTCTCCACTAATTTGGAAACCAAACTGCCAGCGCCGAAATTTTCAGCGCCAGCCTGTTTAGCCGTAAGATTTGAGGCAATAGTAACGGCCGTGATGACAAGCAGAAAAATGTGTAGGACGTAGCGATGAGAGAGATACCGAAGAAAGCGAGAATGTTCGGTTTGCCAGAAGTCAACAATAATTTTTTTTAGGCGGCGATATTGGCGGTAAAGAGGCGAGAGTATCCAGAGCAGAACATAAAGGAGCGCTCCTCCAACAAATTTTACGGCGTGATTTAGGGCAGGAATTCGTAAATGCGCCAGATTACTTTTTAAATAAATGAAGCTCTTGGCAATCAAGAGCAGGGCACGAACGCTGTACTTTTTTAATTTTTCCCGCATAAGCGTTGCTTCTTACTGTACCAGAAGAAGGATGTTTTGGTCAACGCATAGGGTTGATGCACGCCTACTCATCATCAGTATTTAGTGCTAAACTATTTTTGTATGGATATATTATTATTAGTCGTGGCGGTGGTTGTTATTGTGGCCGTTGGTTTGTTTGTTATTGAACGTCGGCTGCGTCGCCTATTGACCACGCAGCCGCAAGACACCGGCCTCGTTCTCTTGAACCAAAATGTCCAAGGGATGCAGCAGAGAATTGACGAAACTACTCGTACCCTAAACATGCGCTTGGATAAAGCCGCAGAAGTAATCCAGGGGGTGAGCAAGGAACTTGGGCAGGTGCAGGAGATTGGACGGTCAATGAAAGACTTACAAGATTTTTTGCGTTCGCCAAAGCTTCGCGGCAATATCGGCGAGCAGGTTTTGAAAGATTTATTGGAGCAGTATTTCCCGCGCGCTAATTTTGACACGCAGTATCAATTTAATTCCGGCGAGCGAGTAGACGCAATTTTAAAAACCGACAAGGGTTTAATTCCGATTGATGCCAAGTTTCCGATGGAAAATTTTCAGAAATTGCAGAAAGCGGAAAGCGATGCCGAACGCGAATCGTTCGTAAGGGATTTTACAAAAGACGTGAAGAAGCACGTTGTTGATATCGCCAAAAAATATATCTTGCCATCCGAAGGCACGGTGGATTTCGCTATTATGTATATCCCGTCGGAATCGGTGTATTATGAAATTATTCAGCAAGATGAGGATCTAAACGAATTCGCGCGAGAAAAACACGTGCTGTTTGTTTCACCCAATAGTTTTTATTATTTTATGAAAGTTTTAATGATTGGGCTGGAGGGGAAGCGCGTGGAAGAAAGCTCGCGAAAAATTTTGGAGTTGTTAAAAGCCATCCAAAACGATGCCACAAAATTCGGCGATCAGCTCGGTACTCTTTCCGGTCACATTACTAACGCCAAAAACTCACTTGATCGGGTAAATAATGAATATGCCAAGCTGTCGGGGAAGATTGAGGATGTGCGATTACTGAAGTAATCTCTGGGTCGCAAATTCAAAGGTCAAAATTCAAAATGCAAAAATACAATTAAAAATTCAAAACTTTTGGATTTTGACTTGGACTTATGACCTATAACTTTTGAGTTTTGACTTATTCCATTATATTTGTTTAGAAATTAGTATTTAGAGCTTCGGATTTGTGTTAAGTAATCCATCGCCACTTTCGTCTATTGTCCGTACTGTTGCCTACTTTGATCTTTTTGACTACCCACTCACTACGTTCGAGGTATGGAAGTGGTTGTGGCGAGAGGACGGCGAGGGGGTATCTTATGGAGAAGTTGATCGCGAGCTTGAAGAAAATCCAGAAATCAAGAAATACATTGTTCAGTGCAGCTCATTTTGGTGTTTGAAGGGGAGAGAAAATATTGTTGCCACGCGCGAGGAGAGATATCGCTTAGCCATTGCCAAACTGCAACGCGCTTGGAGAATCGCTCATTTGTTTTCATACCTGCCATGGATTCAAGGGATTGCCGCCTGTAATTCATTGGGTTATCGCAACGCCAGTGCCAAAAGCGACATTGATTTTTTTATAATCACGCGGCCGGGTACCATTTGGCTTGTTCGTTTTTTAACAGTCGGATTTCTAGCTATATTTGGATTGCGGCCTAGAACTGAAAAAATAGCAGACACAATTTGTTTAAGTTTTTTTGTTGCTAGTGACGCCATGAATTTGGAAAAATTACAAAAGCCAGACGGCGATCCGTACCTAGTTTACTGGATTACACAACTTACACCTCTTTTTGGGCGCGGTGACATTTGGCAGAAATTTTGGGAAGCGAATGCTTGGATTAGAAAATTTATACCTAATGCCCTTCCCACATCCGGCCGCGGCACCTGGCTCTATGACGAATCTCTTTCCACTCTTGCAAAAGTTCACGATCGTGAACTTTTGTCTAAATATTCGCTAGCGGCGTTTATGAATAAAGCAGTTAAGCGCTGGCAGATTTCGCGCCTTCCACAAAGACTCCGCGAGCGCGCCACTGTTGAGAGCACAGATGTGGTTGTCAGTGATCAAGTGCTCAAATTTCACGATAATGACCGACGTCTTGAGTATCGTGAACGCTGGGTTGCGCAGCAAAAACATCTCGGTCTTGTATGAATAGCTTGAAACAATATTATTTAGCTTTAATAGTTTTTTTAATTCCATGGCAGGCGCAGTGGATTATTTTTGAGCAGAAGGTTGGGGAGGGTGTGTCAGAATATTTAAGAATTGGTTTGTTTGCGGTTGACGTATTAATGCTTGCGGCAGTTTTGTGGTGTCGTCCGAGCTGGCCGCTTCACGACGATCATGGGCGCTGGGTGTCGCTGATTTTGTTGGGTTATTTATTGGTTGTCAGTTTTTTTGCGGGAAATCTGCTGGTTGCGTTTTGGAAAATCGGCACGGTAGTTTTGATTGTATTATTTGCGCTGATTGTATGGCGAAATGACGATCACAGACTATTAGTGTCCGCGTTAATCACTTCAGCTGTGCTGCAGAGTTTGTTTGGACTATGGCAGGTATTGAGGGTTTATGTTCCAGCGAGCACCTTTCTCGGCATGAGCGAGCAAACGGCTCTCCGTCTTGGCGCGTCAGTGGTGGAGACAACAAGCGGACGTTGGCTGCGCGCCTATGGCACCTTTTCGCATCCAAATATCTTGGGAGGATTTTTGTCTATCACCTTGTTATTTATAATTGACAGATATTTTGCCGTTTATGAAAACTTCCAGCGATGGTGGGATAAGTATGGCGCGGGCGGTAAAAATTTATGGAGTGACATAGCCGTAAAAAAAACAGCGCTGGACATTGCTTTAGTATTGGCCTCTTTCGTGGTCGTGCTCGCTGGGCTTGTCGCCACATTTTCAAGGAGTGCTATGATAGCGCTGCTGGCAGGATTTATTGTTTATTGGGCGATGAAATATCACGCCAACCGCATTCGCGCCACGGTTTTAGGAGTAAAACTTGCGGCGATTACGTTTGCTGTTTTATTTGTGTGGCAGATGTTTTTGCCTGAACTTTGGCAAGTACGCATAACAAGTAATTCTCGCCTAGAACAGCGCTCTGTCAGCGAAAGAGTTCAGGGATATAATGAGGCGTGGAATATATTCAAAGCCTATCCTTTATTGGGTACTGGTTTACAGAATTACACTATAGCACTTGCCAAACTAAATCCTGGAGAGTTGAGCTATATTTATCAACCCGTGCACAATGTTTTTTTGTTATTATTCATTGAGCTCGGAATAGTCGGAACGGCGGTTGTGCTTTTTATCTTTAAAAAAAGGCTTAAACAATTTTTCCACTATCTTTTCAACGAAGCCCCGCCGCTCGCCATCGCAATGCTCACTCTGTTTATAGTAATTGGCCTCCTTGACCACTATCTTTGGTCTTTGCATGGAGGGTTGCTAATAGCGATGACTATTTCCGGTGTAGTGTTTATGCACAAAAGTTAATAAAAAAACAAGGAGTGTCATCTTGCGACACCCCCTGGTTGCTGACGAGGTACCATCTCTATTGCGGTCCCTCCAGAAATTTGATTAGTGCGCCGAAGCACACAAGAGCCGCAAAAACTCTGATGGCGACACTGACCATCCACATGATTGGCGCCAGCCATGTTCCGCCCGGGCAATCGAGCGACGCGTCTTCGCCAAAAGCCCTGTATGCCCTCACGACCTTTCCAAAAATCGTTGGCTCTGGTTGCGGCGCTTCCAGCAGTTTCTGCCTCTCCATTCTTCCCTTCCCTCCTTTGTTTTCGGCTAATTAGCCAGTGTTTGTTACAAACTGTATATCCTAACTTAATATAACTGTCAAGGACACCTTAGTGTTAATTAGTATTACATTAGTGTATATTCGTGTTGCCGCCTCAAACGGGGCTTGACAATTAGCACTTTGGCCTGTAGAGTGCTAAATACCATTCGGTTGGGATTAAATTCGGAGGTTGAAAATCTCTTTCTGCTTCCGTTTTTTGACCCTTACCATACGGCTTTATTTATTAACATTAAGTCACTATGAAATTAAGACCACTTAGTGATCACGTAATCGTGAAGCCCTTGAAAGAAAACGAGACGACCAAGTCTGGTATTGTCCTGCCGGACACGGTTGACAAAGAGAAACCGGAAAAGGGAGAAGTTGTTGCCATTGGTCCGGGCAAGCTCATGGAAAATGGGCAAAGGGCCGCAATGTCGGTCAAGGTCGGCGACAAGGTAGTATTTAAAAAATATAGCCCCGATGAAATCAAAGTTGAGGATGAGGAAGTGCTGGTCTTGAACGAATCAGATATCATTGCGGTCATTGAATAATAGTTATAAGCTTTTAAGGATAAATTTATATGGCAAAACAATTATTATTTGAAGAAGCCGCTCGGGCGGCCATCAAAAAAGGCGTGGACAAAGTGGCCAACGCCGTCAAGATTACGCTCGGTCCGGCCGGTCGGCACGTGGTGCTTGATAAGGGGTTTGGTTCACCCACAATTACCAATGACGGTGTCACAATCGCCAAGGAAATTGAGCTGGAAGATAAATTTGAAAATGCCGGGGCTTCTTTAGTGCAAGAGGTGGCCAACAAAACAAATGATGTGGCTGGCGACGGCACAACTACAGCTACTCTTTTGACACAAGCGCTGGTAACGGAAGGCTTTAAGCAAATTGCGGCTGGCGGCAATCCAGTGGCTATTCGCCACACCATTGAGAAGCGAGTGAAAGAAGTTGTTAGCATGCTCAAAGCAATGTCTAAGCCGGTAACCACCAATGAAGAGATTGCGCAAGTGGCAACCATCTCGGCTGGCGACGAGAATGTTGGCAAATTGATTGCTGAAGTAATGAAAGACGTTGGCAAAGACGGTGTTATCACGGTTGAGGAATCGCAAACTATGGGACTAGACAAAGAGGTGGTTAAAGGCATGCGTTTTGACCGCGGCTATGTTTCGCCCTATATGGTAACTAACGCCGAACGTATGGAGGCTGAATATCATGATCCCTACATCCTTATTACTGATAAAAAAATAACGGCTATTAACGACATTTTGCCAACGCTTGAGAAAGTGGCGCAAACTGGCAAAAAGGAGCTAGTAATTATTGCTGAAGATGTTGAGGGCGAAGCCTTGGCTACTTTGGTAGTAAATAAAATTCGCGGCACCTTCAATACTTTGGCCGTGAAAGCCCCGGGTTATGGCGATCGTAGGAAAGAAATGCTTGAAGATATAGCTGTGCTAACCGGCGGCCGCGTCATAACCGAAGAAATGGGATTGAAGCTTGAAAATGTTGAGCTTGGCGATCTGGGCCAGGCGCGTCGCGTCGTGGCGGCTAAAGAAAATACTACTATTGTTGAGGGCAAGGGAGAGGAGAAAGCCATTAAGGATCGCATTGCCCGCATCAGAAAAGAGCTGGAAATGACAGACAGTGATTTTGACAAAGAAAAACTGCAGGAGCGGCTGGCCAAACTTTCCGGCGGCGTTGGTGTTATTAAAGTAGGCGCGGCCACGGAAACCGAAATGAAAGATAAGAAATTCAAAATAGAAGACGCTCTAAACGCAACCAAGGCGGCCGTGGAAGAAGGTATTATTCCGGGCGGTGGCGTGGCTTTGGCGCTTGCTTCTAAAGTTTTCCTTGAGCTCAAAAATGGCAAAAGTCTTATAGAGGAAGGTTCGCGCGAAACCGGAATTGTTGACAGCGCTCTTTTGGATCCGTTGCGCCAAATTGCCATTAACGCCGGCAAAGACGGCTCCATTGTTCTCTTCAATATTGTGGAAGAGCAGAAAAAGCACAAGAACGAGAATATTGGCTACAATCCGGTTAAAGATGAATACGTTGATATGATCAAGGCCGGAATCATTGACCCCTTGAAAGTTACCAGAACCGCGCTGGAAAACGCCGCCTCAATCGCGGCCACACTGCTCACGACCGAAGTGATAGTGGCGGATAAACCAGAAAAGGAAGAAAAGGGCGGTGGTCGTCCAGGCATGGGTGGTATGGGCATGGGCGGCGGAATGGATTTCTAATAATTCAAAAGTCAAAAGGCTCAGCCCAAGGCTGACCCGCCTCGGGCGGGAAAAGTCAAAAGTTAGGACCCCCTGCAAAGGGGGTCTTGACATTTTTTATGGTTGTGCCAGGATGATGCTAATCCAAATAACGTCAGCTTATTGGGAGGGGTGAGCTGGCAAGGCTTGAGGAGTTTCTTCTGTACGGGCTCCAATGGCCCACTTAAACCGGCGCCCCCTCTATCGATCAGGCGCCGGTTCTTCTTTTTATAGAATTAGCAAAGAAAAATGATGGTGACAGTTTTCTCTTAAAGAGGTATACTTTTGTCATGGAGATAGAGCCACTTTACAAGTTTATTAAGTCAGCCAGTAGGATTAGGTTATTCAGATCAGCCTCATTTATTATTTTCGCCGGCGTTGGTTTACTGGTTCTTAATGAGTATTTTTTGAGAATAAGGTTCAGCGTTTGGCCGGCCGTTCCTTATATTTTTTACTGGCTGGTTATCGCCATTACTTTTTCCGCCTTGCTTTTAATTCCTTGGCGACGTTATGAGGAGGATAGCGAGCGCCTCATGGTTGAATCTTTTATTACTGGTCTGGCTATAGGTTTAGTAATTGCTATTTATAAAATATTTGCTTATTATCAACTTTGGACATTATTTAATCTTTTGGCCGAGCCAATTCGCACGGCACTTTTCGGACTTTTGGTCATCTGGGTGCTAAAGGAGAAGAGCCGCGCTTTGGCCACAGGTCAGATAGCATAACGGGGTATGTTTAAATTTTTTAAACGTCAATCTGAAGATATCTCAAGAGTAGAGCCAGGGTTTGAAGAGGGCGAGCGCCATACGCCGTGGACGGGAGTGGTGTTGCTCATCATCATGTTTATCGCCGGCCTTTTTTTTGGTTGGCGGGCAATTGATGATTTAGCGCGAGTGCCGAGCCGACCCGTTGATCTTTCTTATTGCAGTGCGACTTACGCCACGTCTGAAACCACATATCGCCCCTCATTTGTAAGTTCGCCAATTGTTCCTGAAGAACCCGGGTATTATCAAAAATACGGAACATACTCTCCAGAAGAGCCGCCGTGCAGTTTTAATGATTTAGAAATCGCGGCTGGTATCCCCGCCCTTGATCAAGAGCACCGCTCTATTTTGAAGGCGATTCACGATTCAGTTGGTACCGAACGTCAAGACTATGAACGCGTGCGTCAGCGCCGTGAAGAATTAGAGAGCCAATACAACCTGCGCTTGCAGGAGCGTCAGGCTGGTCTTCCTTCGGCCACGCAGGAAGTGCTGATGGATTTGCAGAGTAAGATTGCCGTGGCAAGTCAAGAAGAACAAAGATTAAGTATTTTGCTTGATCAAAAGATATCTGCCGAGCGCGCGCGTTCGGCTGAGCTAAAAGCCATAGAGGATAAGTTGCGCGAGGCGTATCGGCCAGTTTTCGCGGAACAGCATCGGCGATTGCGTTGGTATGAATTTAAAGTGTTCTTGCTACAGATTATTTTTGTTTTGCCGCTCTTTCTTCTAGCCCTGCGTGCCTACCTGCGTCAACTCAAGCGCAACAGCCCTTATGCTATTATTCTCACGGCCATCGTGGGTGTTATGGGAGTTCTGCTCTTGCGCGTTATTCTCCTATGGTTCTGGGATTTGTTCTTGGCGCGTTTGATAGAAGTGCTTTGGAGGTGGATACAGAATTTTGAGATTATTAGAAGCTTGGTGTTTTACCTCGGTATGATTTTGTCGTTCTCTATATTCGGTGGGGCGGTATACTATCTGCAAAAAAGAATCTTTGATCCGCGCCGCGTGGCTATTCGTCGGTTCCGCTTGAAACAATGCCCGCGCTGCCAAACCAATCTAGACCTCGCCGTTAATTTTTGCCCGCAGTGCGGCCATCAGATTAAAGAACAATGCACCTTTTGCAATCAGGCCCGCCTTGTGGAATTGCCAAGTTGCCCCTACTGCGGTAAGCGCAAATCCGGCTAGCGCTTGATTGAATAATCTGATAATATGAAACTAGTTAATAATTAAACTACCTAATATGCCAGCAAGAAAAAATAAATCAAATGAATCAAGAGTCGCGAGCGAAGGCACTAAAAAGAATCGACCATTAGCCGTTGTTTGTTATTTTTGGATTTTTGCCTTTGTGCCGTTTATTCTTGGGAAGAAAGATCCATTTATTCTTTTCCACGCCAAGCAGGGAGTAGTGCTCGCCCTAGCTTGGTTTCTGGTTTGGGTAATCGGCATAATTCCTATTTTGGGTTGGTTCGTCTTTTTCTTCGGGGGCATTATTCTTCTCGTAGTTAATCTTATGGCCATTATTAAGGCTTGGCACGGCGAAGAATGGAAGATTCCCTACCTTCATGATTATGTGAAGGTTTTGAATTTGTAAACCAATAATTAGATGAGGATTTCAACTTATCAAAAGCTAGCGCCGTTCATCGGTGCAGTTGGTGTTGAAGCGCCATCTCTGTTGTATTATCTTTTTGCTATAGTATCTTTGCGACGCGTGCCCGCGTCAAATCAATTTTTGATGTTTGGTGTAGTGGTTGTAACTTTGTTAGTTGCATTGGGAGTTGGTTATATGGCAACCCGTTGGTTACGAAGTTTGCAGTGGCCGGATACGAATCTCGCTGGCCTTGGTTTTGTATTCATAGTATACGTAATTACTTATACTGTTATTCAGGGTATTCGGATTTTGTTGTTCATCGGTGGCGTGTTGTCGTGTCTTTGGTCATCAACGCCATGTAATCCAATATAGCACCGCTTGTTTTTCTATACGAATTTCTATACGAATTTATAGTCCCTCCTCCCAGAAATTGAATATTACCTTAATTAGAGTAAAGCGTTTAGTTCGTCATTATCTTTTAGATTGTCTATTAGCTGCCGTAGCTCTTGCGCGCGATCTTCCTGGCAGATGAGCAAGGCGTCGCCTGTGTCCACGATAACAAATCCTTCAAGCCCCACCGTGGCGATCAAACGATCGCCTTTATTAATAATGAGGCAGTTTTTGGTATTAATGCCCACGTGTTGGCCCATAACGATGTTTTCTCCAGGGCCTTCTTGCAGGTGTTCTTTAAGAGCAAGCCAGTTGCCGATATCGCGCCATTCTAAATTAACAGGCATAACCGCCAATCTTTTTTCTTTTTCACAAATAGCGTAGTCAATAGCGATGTTGGGCACAGAGTCATAAGCAGCGGCGAGATCGGTATTGTTGAGAATGGCTTCGGTAATAATTTTATGCGTAGGCGAATGGAGATGCAGACGTTCAAGAATATTTTTTACTTTCCACATGAAGATCCCCGTGTTCCATAAGTGCCGGCCGCTTTGCCAGTATTGTTCAGCGATTTCTTTAGTTGGTTTTTCGTGGAAAGCGTCGGTCGCATACACGCCGGGCGCAATCTCCTCGCCTCGCTTAATGTATCCATAGCCGGTTTCTGCATAGGTGGGAGTAACACCGATAGTAATTAAGTGGTTATTTTGGCCCTCAAGGAATTGTTCGCCTCGTCTAAGTGCGTCAAGTAGAATTTCCGGATTTTGAATAACATGATCTGCCGATAACACCACCATAGTTTCGTCGCCATAACCGCGCCTGACCAGTTCCGCCGTGCCATAACAAATTGCCGCCGTCGTATTTTTGGCCATCGGCTCTTGGAGGATGTTTTTTTCTGAAATGTCGGGAAGCTGGGCGCGTACTTCAGAAACCTGAAAATCATTGGAGACCACAAGATAAATGTCTGATACTGGCACAAGCGGGCGTATGCGATCCACTGTTTCTTGCAGTAAGCTTTTGCCCCCAAAAAGAGGGATGAGCTGCTTTGGCCTTTGTTCTCTAGAGAGCGGCCAAAGGCGGGTGCCCGATCCGCCGGCTAAAATTACGATTTTCATTTTTTTATCATATATGTTTAGTTGCTCATTAGCAAGGCATTTGTTAGGATGATGGAGAATATGGCGTCGTGGTTCCCACTACGTCCCGCTCGGCGGGACTGCGCGGGGCAGGCAAGTTCCTCCCAAGGCGGATAAAGTTCAGGCAGAGGTCTGACAATCCCGCACCTTTCGTGGCCTGGTAGCCAAGTGGTAAGGCAGAGGTCTGCAAAACCTCTATACGCGGGTTCAATTCCCGCCCAGGCCTTAAAATACAAAATTTTAATGCTGGCAATTAGACAACCTTAACATTTTTAATAAAAATTATATGTCAGCTATTTTTGCCACCCCCTCGCCAAAACACGAACGCGTGCCCAAGACAAAGCTGCATTATTATATATGAAAACGATAAATGATAGAACTTATATTTTTATTGACGAATCCGGGAAGCCGGAGGTTTATTCAGCGCGAGGTGTGAATTTAGTAGAAGCTAGAAAGGCAACAAAATTCTTAGTTTTGGCGGCGGTGCGATGCAATAATCAGCTTCTGCTACAGCAACACATCACAGATTTCAAATCAATTCTGCTTAAGGATGTTCAGTTATTGAAGATATTTTCTTCAGCATACGCACTTGATAGTTTTCACGCACAGACAGACTATGCGGAAGTTAAGGTAAAATTTTACCAATTTATTAATACGCTTGATGTAAAAATTGACGCACTGGTGGTCGACAAACTGAAATGTTATGAACCCTTAAGGCGAAATCCTGGGAGAATGTATGGAGTGATGGCAGGGCAACTTCTGAAAAATATTTGTCATCAAACCGAAGAGACGGAAATTATTTTTTCCCGCAAAGACAGTAAATTAAAACTGCGGCAAGAACTTGAAGTAGAGGTTGAGCGTATTCGGTTAGAATATCTTGCCGTGCATCCAAAATTGGAAGCAAAACTTTCTATCAACTACCGACATAATCCGCATTATACTCACGGCGGTTTACAAATTGCCGATTATGTTGCGCACGCAATTTTTCAAACGTATGAAAATAATAATAGGACGTGGTATGAAATTATTAAGAATAAGGTCGGTAAAATTCAAGATATCTGCAACAAAAAATACTTCACTCGGAGCAACCCGCTTTAACTATCCACTTAAGGAAGTGCGAACTTCGCACGTTTCATTAAGCGAATTGCTCAAAATGAAGTATAATAATGGAGGCATGGAAGCTGTAAGTGTTCAACGTAACATATGGTATATCGCCCGTAACTCCATTTTTAGTATACCACATCCCTTACTAAAAATAAACAGTTTATCCACAGGCAATAAAATGCGCTCTTATATCGCTCAAAGAAGCACGTTTCCGAATTAACTAATCATTATTTTCAGTACAAAATCTATGGCTATTTTTGCCACGCCATCGCCAAAACACGAACGCGTGCCCAAGATTAAACGCTATTGTACTAATTGCAAGCGTGAGCAAGAGGTTAAGTTAGACGACGAGTTATGTCCGATTTGTCATGAAGCATCGCTTTTGCCTCCTCCAGAAAAACAGAGGCAAGACAGGAAGGCGGTGTAGTGAGATTGAGAATAGAGAATATTGAATATGGAATACAGATGTTTTTGAATTTTTTCTCACAGTTCGTAGTTCCTATATTCTAAATTCTATATTCCATATTCCCGATTAAGTATGTCTTCTCAAGATAGACTGGTGGTGATTGACGGCAATGCTTTAGTGCATCGCGCCTGGCACGCCCTGCCGCCCCTCGCAACTAAGTCCGGCAAAATCGTGAATGCCGTTTATGGTTTTTTGCTGGTATTTTTGAAAGTCTTGAAGGATTTAAAACCAACCCACTGCGTTGTTACTTTTGACTTGCCCGGTCCGACCTTTCGGCATGAACAATTTGCCGAATATAAAGCCACTCGCATCAAGCAACCAGATGAGCTTTACGCGCAGATTCCAATTTTGAAAGAGGTGCTTCAAGCTTTTCATGTTCCAGTAGTAGAAGCTGAAGGGTTTGAGGCCGATGATGTTATTGGCACTATTTCTGAAGTTGCATCAAAAGCGGCCTTGCCGACCATCATAGTTACTGGAGATTTAGACACACTTCAGTTGGTTGACGATCACACGCGCGTTTATACTTTGAAAAAAGGTTTGACTGACACGATTGTCTATGATGCCGCGGCAGTGAAAGAGCGTTATGGTTTGAACCCTGAAGAGCTTGTTGAATATCGGGCCTTGCGGGGCGACCCTTCTGACAACATTCCCGGCGTTAAAGGTATTGGGGAAAAGACGGCGGTTGCGCTGATTAAAGAATATGGAACAGTGGCCCAACTCTATGAAAGTTTAGAAAAAATAAAGACAATCAAGCCGCCATTGACACCGCGGCTTAAAGATATTCTGCTAGAGCATAAAAAAGAAGCGATGATGAGCCGTGAGTTGTCGGAGATTGTTCGCGATGTGCCGATTAGTTTTTCTTTAGACGACTTCCGTCGTCAAGAACCAAATGAGGAAAAAGTAGTTAAATTGTTTCAAGAGTTAGAATTTAAATCTCTTTTGAATAAGATTCCCGCGGCAAAACAGACGACGGAGGCGGTGGCTAAGGGAAATTCGTCAATAGATGAGAATTATGTGTTGGTGAACGATAATGAGGCCTTCCAGTTATTTTTAGCAAAGCTCAAACGGCAAAAAGTTTTCGTTATTGATACCGAAACCACGGGCCTTAATCCGTTCGCGGCCGATCTTTTGGGAGTCAGTTTTTCGTGGCGCGCTCACGAGGCCTATTATGTTGTTACTGACGGGCATTCAGATTTTTTGCAAAGCTTAAAACCATTGCTGGAAGATGAAAAAATAATGAAATGGGGACACAACTTAAAATATGACATTGAAGTTTTGTCGCGCGCCGGGATTAAAATAAAGGGCGCGGCTGGCGATACCATGATCGCTTCTTATCTTTTGAATCCGGGGTCGCGAGCGCACGCTCTTGATACTTTGGCTTTTACTGAATTAGGCCATCGCATGATTCCGATTACCAGTTTGATTGGCGACAAGAAGCCCCCAAAACAGATGAGAGAAGTTCCCGTAAAAGACTTAGCCGATTATTCCTGTGAGGATGCCGATTATACCTGGCGCCTCAAAGAAAAATTTGAGCCGGAGCTGCAAGCGGTTAGGCTAGTTAAGCTTTTTTGTGATATTGAAATGCCACTAGTACCGATGCTCGCTGCTATGGAAGAAAATGGTATTAAGCTTAATGTCAAAGTTTTAGCCAAGATCAAGAAATCCGTGGCAAAACGTTTGGTCTTGCTGGAAAAACATATTTATAAGTTGGCTGGTGTTGAGTTTAACGTGGCTTCCCCTAAGCAGTTGAAAGAAGTGCTTTTTGAGAAATTAAATATACCTAGCGAAGGCATTGGCAAGAAAAAGACCGGACTTTCAACGGCGGCTATGGAGCTGGAAAAACTAAAAGGCGTTCATCCAATCATTGAACTTATTATTGAACATCGAGAATTGTCAAAATTAATTTCTACTTATTTAGATGCCCTACCAGTGTTGATAGATCCACTAACTAATCGTCTACACACGAGTTTTAATCAGACAGTAACGGCCACGGGTCGTTTGTCTTCCTCGGACCCCAATCTTCAAAATATTCCCATACGCACCGAGCTTGGACAGCAAGTACGACGGGCTTTTGTGGCCGAGAAGGGAAAAGAATTATTGTCGGCTGATTATTCGCAAATTGAATTAAGAATAGTGGCCTCGCTTTCGGGAGACAAAGCCATGCTTGATATTTTTAGGCGACATGAAGATATTCACACCGCCACGGCCGCCGCCATTCATAATGTGCCGCTAAGCAAGGTTACCAAAGAAATGAGATATGCCGCCAAAGAAATTAATTTTGGCGTGATGTATGGCATGGGCGCGTGGGGACTGTCCGCACGCACTGGGCTTAGTCGCGAGGAGGCGCAAGAGTTTATAGCTAAATATTTTCAAACATTTTCTGGCCTTAAAGAATATCTGGAGCAGACGAAAGCTATAGCCAAATCAATGGGGTATGTAGAAACACTTTTTGGCCGGCGGCGTTATTTACCGGAGATTAAATCCGGCGTGGCGCAAGTGCGCGCCGCCGCCGAACGTATGGCCGTGAATATGCCCATTCAAGGTACGGCTGCCGATCTCATGAAACTAGCCATGATTAGAGTTTATCAGGGGTTGTCAGCCATTAGTGCAGAGGCTAAACTCGTTTTGCAAGTTCACGACGAGCTGGTCTTGGAAGTGCCCAAGAGCGATGTAAGGCCAGTTGCCATATTTGTCAAAGAGGCGATGGAAACAGTAATTAAATTAAAAGCGCCAATTGAGGCGCATCTAAAGGTTGGCGATAATTGGGGAGACTTGAAAGCCATAGAGCTGTAAGCAATAAGCTGTAAGTATGCCCCGTTAGAAGGCCGTCTTAAGGATTACCTTATATTCTCTAAACGCTAATGTTGCTATGATTATTTACTCAACAGTTTATCTTATCATAAAAAATGTTAAGAACATTTTTTATGGGAAGGCCTTCTAACGGGGTATGGTTTTTTTAATCACCGGTCCTGACACATATCGCGCGCGGCTGAAGCTCCGTGAGCTCAAGGATAAATTCTTAAAAGAAGTTGATCCAAGCGGTCTTAATATGCGCACCGTCAATGGCGCGACACTCACGCTTGAAGGGGTGCGTCATTATCTTGAGAGCCAGCCGCTTTTGGCGCGGCGTCGGCTTATGATTTTTGAAAATGTTTTATCGCACAAAAAATTGGAAGTTCTTGAGGCTGTCTTTGGTGCCCTTGAGCGCGAACAAGAACGCAAAGAAGGCGAAGACAACATCGTTATCTTTTTTGAGGGCGAAGAGCCAACGACAAAAAATCACCTCCACGCCTGGCTGGTTAAGCACGCGCACCTTTTGCGTTTTGCTTTGCTCCAGGGCCGTGAGCTTGAACAATGGGTGGAGGATGAGTGGCGCGGCCGCGGGCGGCGGATTGACCCGAGAGCTGTGAAACGATTAATCGTTTCAACCGGCAACGATCTTTGGAAACTATCAAATGAGATTCAAAAAATAGACGCTTACCTAGAGGCGGGAGTTATGATGGACGAAAAAGCAGTTGCTTTGATGGCCGAGGAGCCGTTTGATGATAATATATTTTCCTTTACTGACGCAGTCATAGGCGGTGATTTAAAAAAAAGTGCTCCTATGCTAATGGAACATTTAGCTCGCGAATTGGCCCCGCAACAATTAATTGCTTTGCTGGAAAAACAACTGCGCGTTTTACTGCTCTTGGCGGAGGCGCCAGCCAGCCGCTCTGCCCCAACCTTACCCGGAATCCATCCTTATATGGTGAAAAGGCTTTGGGCAACGGCGCGGCGATCTGATATTAAGCGGTTAAAGAAAATTTATGCTGATCTTATGAAAGTGGATATAGATCTAAAAAGTTCCACTGGTGATTTTAAAACTTTACTGCTTACTTTTTTAACCAAGTCTTCTTTGAACCAATCTTAGGGACTTATAGTTACGAGGCGCGTTTATCCCGTTAGAAATACCGCGCCCCGCCACGGCGGGGCGGGGGTTATCACTCGGAGCAATTCCCTTGGGGGTCGCAATACCCCGCGGGAATTTCTAACGGGATTTATGCCAAAGTTTCATCAGTCGTGATTTGGTGCGAGCCGCGGCATTTTTTTTCAAGACTTTTTTGTGTACGGCCTTATCAATCATTTTAACTGTTGTCTTTAAAAGCTGTTGCGCGGCGGCGTTTTTAACCTCGGTTAGGCGACGAGCTTTTTTGATGACGCGCCTTAAGTCGTCTTTAACTTTACGATTGATGAACATCCTTTTTTTTGATTGCCGTAGATCTTTGATTGATGATGGTTTATTGGGCATACCCCGTTAGAAGTCCTGGTAAAATAAAATTCCTGAGAGAATTTTATTTTCCGTGGTAATTAAGGTTGCTGGTTGTTTAATAGATTGTCTCATAAGTTTAAGATTGATTATTGTATTGAGCCAGACTTCTAACGGGGCATACCCCGTTAGAAAGTTTAGTTAATAATATAACCTTAACTATCATAGCATCTTTTGTAAGACAGTCAACAGCTATTCTTGACACTGCCATTCTTGACGCACCTTATCATAGATGGCAAGATTGGTTTAGGCGATCTTAAGTAGAGGAATGCTCATTACAGCCAAAAAAGGAGGAGACAATGGAGGAGGTGATTAAAGAGGAAAGCAGTACTTTTCTTCCTGCTTGGGTGGTAATTTTTACCAGAGGACTTATCCTCATGGTAGCCATAGGATTAGCCATAGGATTAGTCCATCTTGTGATAGCCGCCGTAGATGGGAGAATTGCAAAACTCCGAGAGGAGTTGGCTCTTTCCTATACTACCGGGCTTTGCGCTATCGGGGGGCCGACGAACGCTGGATTTTACTGTGGCAATTGGGGATTTCCTGTTCAAGTCGGGGAACTTTTCTACCGTTGCGGCTTGGAAATGGTTGATAATTATCGCATAGTGCACCATTTGCACGTGGCGCAGTTTGCCAGCGAAGAAGAGGCTTTGCGCGGCATCAACCACACCAGCGCCATTTCCTGCGACTTAGACCGCAATGTCGTTGTTGAGGATGCCAAGGGATGGAACATTCCATCCATTAAGCATCTTCAATTAGATTGAGCAACCGACGGATGGCGGCCATCACTACGAGTGCTGGCCGCGTCGAGGGGCACTCCGGTCCGAGTAAACGGGCCAGTTGACAACATAGGAGGTAATGATGGGTACTGCACGGATATCCAGAGGCGTGCCGTTCAAGGTGTTGCTGACGATCGTCCTCTTATTGATCATTCTGTTCCTGGTGCGCACGCTCACGCCGTATCGCGTGGCCGAACGCCGCGCCATTGAGTGGTGCGAACATGCACAAAGAGATTACGCGGCGGCGGTGAGACATTGCACCAGAGAGTGGCAACGGTCGTTCATCTACCGTTACAACTGCAACCTTGCCGCACCAGCATCCGGCGGGGGGACGCTGCTGGGGTTAGCATTGACCGTTCCCTGGTCAAATTCTTACCACCATGTGGGGGTAAGATCAACAGGAGACGTACCATCCTGCAAAGTGGTTTTTCATAGGGTGGAACAGCTCTTGCATCCTGACCGCGGCGCTCCACGTTAGCAAAGAATGGCCCGGAGTTTTCTTTAACGTCAGAGTTAGCTCCGGGCCTCCTTTTTAATCCATTCTTGCGTTGTGGATAGAATGATATCAGGATTGCGCAGTGCGGCTCGCAGCGTATCCTGATCAATTGATACCGGGAGTGCTTCAGCAACGGTGAATGGTCCAATGGCGATGCGCCGCAGGCGCGACACATACCCGCCGGTGCCCAGCGCTTGCCCAATGTCGCGAGCGAGCGCTCGAACATACGTGCCTGATGAACAGTGAATAATCAGTCGTAACTTTGGGTATTTATATTGACTAAGTTTAATTTTATAAATAGTAATATAATGCGGTTTTATGTTAACATTGCCGCCACGCCGTGCAATTTTATATAAACGTTGTCCCCCCTGCTTTTTGGCGGAGAAAGCCGGCGGGATTTGTTTCTGCTCGCCGATAAATTTTCTTAACACTTGTTCAACCTCTGCAATCGGCGGCTTAAGGATTACAGCTGATGGCTCAATGGGCCCCTCCGCGTCGTCCGTGGTCGATGTCGCGCCAAGAGTGATTTCTACCTCATAGGTTTTATCCAAACCAACCAAGCGACCAAGCAGCTTAGTGGCTGCTCCGAGTCCTAGAATGAGCAGTCCAGAGGCAAGCGGGTCAAGCGTGCCCGCGTGACCAACCTTTATGCCGGCGCGGTGACCGCCAAGCATGGACCTTATGGTTTCTACCGCGTCGTGCGATGTTGGTCCAATGGGTTTGTCAATAAACAGAAATTCAGAAAGAGGTGTGGTTGTGTGATTGACAGACATAATTTTTTTCAGTATACTTCGACAACTGTTGTTTAACAAGAGTTTAGTTTAATAACTGTCCATAACTTTTGACTTAAACTTTTGCATTTTCCCGCCCGGAGGCGCCCGCCTGCCGTCGGGCAGGGATCAGCCTTGGGCTGAGACCTTTGCCTTTTGAATTATCTTATATGAATGTATCAGAACTAGCTCGTAGACTCAATGTTTCGCCAAACTATCTTAGGGATATGCTCCCAAAGATTGGCTTTGACGTTGGTCGACGCGCCATCAAAGTGGACGACCGTGTGGCCGAATCCATTTTACAAAAATGGCCGTCTTTAATGCGCGAGTTGGAAGATAAGGCCGTTCGCGATAAGCAGGCGGCCATAGACCAAGCCATTCAGGAGGCGCCCAAGGAGGTTCAGATTCCGTCATATTTAACAGTTCGTGAATTTGCCCAAGCCCTTCACTTGTCTTTGCCGTTGCTTATGACGGAACTTATGAAAAACGGCATTCTGTCGTCGGTCAACGAAAGGCTGGATTTTGATACGGCGGCCATTGTGGCTGAAGATTTAGGATTTTCCGTGAAGCGTAGTACTGAAGCGGCGAGCGATAAGGGTACGGTGGCGATTGAAGAAAAAATTAAAACAGCCCTGGCCGAAGCAAAAACATTGCAGCCGCGCCCGCCAGTGATTGTAGTGATGGGCCATGTCGATCATGGTAAAACAAAACTTCTTGATACTATCCGTCATACCAATGTTGTGGCCGGAGAGGCTGGCGGCATTACCCAGCATATTGGCGCTTATCAGGTTGAGAAGAATAATAGACTTTTAACATTCATTGATACGCCCGGCCACGAAGCGTTTCGGGCCATGCGCTCGCGCGGCGCCAAAGTGGCTGACATTGCCATTTTGGTTGTGGCTGCCGATGATGGAATTAAGCCGCAAACCAAAGAAGCGCTATCAATCATTCAGAGTGCCGGTTTGCCGTTTGTGGTAGCCGTAAATAAAATTGATAAACCAGAAGCTGATATAGAAAAAGTAAAACAGGAGTTGGGAGCAATGAACCTTATCCCGGAAGACTGGGGCGGTCAGACAATTATTGTTCCGCTCTCGGCCAAAACAGGAGAGGGGATTGAGCATCTTTTGGAGGTTTTATTGTTGGTCGCCGAGTTACATAAAGATACAATTGTTGCCGATCCATCAGCACGTGCTTTGGGTACGGTAATTGAGGCGCACATAGATCGTGGTGAAGGACCAGTAGCAACATTGTTGGTGCAAAATGGCACATTGCGGTTCGGCGATTTGGTTATTCAAGAGGGTACTTTGATTGGCAAAGTGCGATTACTTCGAGACTATCATGGCGAAACTATTATGGTCGCGGCGCCATCAACACCAATACGTATTTTAGGATTAAAAGAAGCGCCTGAAGTTGGAGATATTTTGGAATCCGGCGATCCAAAAATATCATACTTGTCGCCGGTAAAAAAGAAACAGGTCAGGCGCGGCGCCGCAGCAGAGCTCATGATTCGCACGGAAGAATCCAGCGTGGCCAAAGTGACTGTGCCGGTTCTTCTTAAGGCCGATGTTTTAGGTTCTTTGGAAGCGATTATTGAGTCAATCGCTAAAATTGAGCATCCAGAAGTCGGGATTCAGGTCATTAGCAAGGGGTTGGGGAATATTACCGATGCCGATGTTCTGCGCGCCGAGGCAAGTCGGGCACTGATTGCTGGATTTCATGTTCAGGTAACGCGTGAAGCCACTGATTTGGCTCAGGAAAAAGGAGTGACAATAAAAATTTATGACATCATTTATAATTTGCTTGATGATCTTAAGGAGAGACTCTCTGAAAAACTGTCACCCGAGATTATTAGCACTGATCTTGGTCGCGGCACGGTCGTGGCTGTTTTTCGACAAGAGTCCCAATGGCAGATTGTCGGCGTGCGCGTTGACAATGGCATGATTAAAGAATCCGCTAAGGCTAGAATTTTGCGTCATGGGGAAGTGGTCGGCGATGGCGCAGTTGAGCGTTTGCAGGCCGGCAAAGAAGTGATTAAGGAAGCTGTTGCTGGAACTGAATGCGGAGCGCAAATCGCCACGATAACCAAAATTATGGCTGGAGACAATATTGAATTTTATCAAGAGGAGGAGCGGACAAGAACATTGAGTTAAAATTAAGAATAATGAATCAGGAATAATGAAATATAGTCACGAAATTACGAAACAATACGAAAGGTACGAAAAATAATCTATTCTTTGGACAAGCCGTATTTCGTATGTTCGTATTCATTTCGTACTTTCGTATGGGCTTAGAGATTCGATATTAGAATTTAGAGTTTTCAATTGTTATGTCTCGTCGTTTAGAGCAAATGAATTCGCTGTTGCGGGAGAGGATTAGTCAATTTTTACTTTTCAATTTTGAATCGCCACCCGGTGTTTTGGTGACTATTACTCGTGTTGAAACCACACCGGATTTACATGAGGCCAAAGTTTACGTCAGCATCTTGCCCAAAAATACTAGAGGTAGTATTCTGGAGAGTCTCCGCAAGATGGCGCCGGAAATACGCCGTTCGCTTTATCACGATTTGGAAACTCATTCCGTACCCATAATTGTTTTTCTCATTGATGAAGCAGATGTGCGGGCGGCTGGCGTGGAAGAGCTCTTAGATTCTCTTCGTGACACCAGTTAACCCCGGTCGTTGCGGCGGAGACCGTACTTGCCAGAGCAAAACTCTCACCGGGCATTATTTTCCTTCGCCGGAGATCCTGTGGTCCCTGCCTACCGGCAGGCAGGTGGCAGGCAGGTTGCTGCGGGGGCTTAGGCGAATGGAGAACCCCTCAAGACTTCTTGACCGTCTGAAGTCCCGCAGTGCGGGACGAAGGAGGTGGCAAAGGATGGTGCGGGGCTTCGGAAGAATGAAAATAGAGATACCCATCCCGCCAGGGCAGGACTGCGGGGAGTACACAAATAAGTTTCATTATCTAACCACACTTAAATGACGGTATTTTCTCATTACCGCAAAGCTTTAGAAGCGTTGCTGGGAGCCAAAAATCCAATCTTTATTCTTTTGCAAAGTGTTGACGCAGACGCCTTGGGCTCAACCATGGCTTTGGTTCACGCTTTGGAGAAAGCGGGAGTTCAGCCAACGATTTTTTGCGCGTCAGCTATACCAACTTTTCTGCAATTTTTAGTGAAAGGCAGAGTCATTGAGAATGACGGCAATAAGCTAAATCTTGAACATTACGATTTGGCCATCGTGACAGACGCTGGCAGTATCCATCGTACTGGTATACAATCAAAGCTTGAAGCATATGTTCAAAATGGCGGCCGGCTTTTAAATATTGATCATCATCATGTTCATGAACCGTTTGGTACGGTTAATCTTATTGATGAAATGGCGTCTGCCACGGCCGTTCTTGTTTATGATATTCTGAAACTGGGTGGGTGGGCCATTGATGCGGATATTGCGACATCAATTCTAGTTGGCATTGTGGCCGACACAGACAATTTTTCAAACGCTGGCACCACTATGCGCGCTCTAACGATTGCCGCTGAGTGTTACGCCAAAGGAGCGGAAGTTCGCCAAGTGTGGCGCGGTCTTTACCGCCATCAACCGCTTCAGGCACTACAGTTGTGGGGATTGATTCTTTCGCGCCTAGAGAGGAATGATCGCTGGGGCATTGTGGCAACTATTATTCTTCAGGAAGATTTCAAGCGTCATGGCTTGAGCGATGAAGCGATTGATGGGTTGGCGAATTTTTTGAGTTCCCTGTCAGATACCAAGGCGACCATGGTATTGACAGAAATATTAGATAATCAGATCAAGGGTAGTTTGCGAACGACCAGAGATGACATAGACGTATCTAAATTGGCCACTGCTCTTGGCGGTGGCGGCCACAAGAAAGCAGCTGGATTTACGGTGCCGGGCAGACTTGTGCGCACCGAACAAGGCTGGCGAATAGTATAAGATATTATGGCTCTACGGCTTATGGCCTACAGCTGATTTGGCGCTAGGGGATGGCCAGGTCTTTACTTTTGTTATTATTTTCACTATCCTAACACTACATATGGTTCTCATTCCTACTGTCATTGAAAAATCCACCTATGGTGAGCGCGCCTACGATATTTATTCGCGCCTGCTTAAAGAGCGCATCATTTTTCTCGGAGATGTCATAGATGATCACGTGGCTAATACCGTCATCGCCCAGTTGCTTTTCCTGGACTCCGACGGGTCTAAAAAGGATATCAAACTCTACGTCAATACGCCGGGTGGTTCAGTTACTTCTGGCTTGGCTATTTATGACACCATACAGTACGTTAAAGCCGACGTGGCTACCATTTGCGTTGGTCTGGCTGGCAGCATGGGCGCCGTGTTGCTGGCCGCTGGCACGCGCGGCAAAAGATTTATTTTGCCCAATGCCGAGATCATGATTCACCAAGTGATGGGCGGCGCCGAAGGCCAAGCCACGGACATTAAAATTCGCGCTGAACATATTTTACGCATTCGTGACCGCCTAAACCGTATTTTGGCCCACCATACTAAACAGTCCGTGGCTAAAGTTGAAAAGGACACAGATCGTGATTATTTCATGACCGCCGAGGAAGCTCAAAAGTACGGCATTGTTGACAAAATTATTTCCTCAACACCGACCATAGTGGAGTAATCCAAAAGCATTTGCAGACTCGACAAGATCATTTAGTGGTGATCTTGTTATTTTTTGTATTTAAGAAAATTTGCTTTTTATAATTTTTTATGCTATAATATAATATATACAGAAATTCTGGTGCTTATTTAGTAAAACAAAAATCAAAGTCAAAAAATGTGAACCTCCTTAAGTTTAATCAATCTTTTTCTCACGTTCCAGCTCGCTGGTCATGGCTATCTATTGCTATGGCTGTTTCTCTTTCTGTCCTCACCTTGTCGTTGGCTGTTTCAAATGACAATTTACCGTTAGATCTTACCAATCCACTATCTATCTATAGAGTACAAGCTCAAGTCTCCGGACTCGTAGCTGGCTGGGCACTTGATGAGGGAACGGGTACGACCGCATCTGATATTTCAGGAAACAATAATACCGGCACTCTTGCCAACGGCCCTACTTGGACCACCGGAAAATATGGCAATGCGCTCTCTTTTGACGGCGCCAATGATTATGTCAACGTTCCTGACGCGGCTTCTCTTGATCTGACCAGTTGGACAATCTCGGCCTGGATTTATCCCACCTCACTTCCTTCTGTAACTTGGAAAACCATTCTTTGTAAGGGAGGAGACTGCACCAACTACTACCTCCAGACCTACGGCACAGAGCTCGAAGGCGGTTTTGAGTCCCCGGCCGGTAACTGGCGTCGTTTCCGCACTACTGGCGCCGCACTCCAGCTCAACACCTGGTACCATGTGGCTTTTACCTTTGATGATGCGACCAATACAGGCAAGGTCTACATTAATGGCGGGGAGCGTTTCTCCAAAACCGAGACCGCTGCACCAGTGACCACTGCCACCCCGCTTCGTATCGGGACAGACAACTGGAATGAAAACTGGAGTGGCCTTTTGGACGATCTTCGCATTTACAACCGCGCGCTCTCACAAGCCGAGATCCAGACAGAAATGAATACTCCTCTGGGCGGCGTTCCTCCCCCCTCCTTTGATTTCTCTCTTGCAAACTCTGGCAATATCTCAGTCACTCAAGGTCAATCTATCACTAATACCATCACCGCCACGCTCTCTTCTGGATCAGCCCAATCTATCTCGTATTCTGCCTCTGGTCTGCCCACAGGCGCCACGGCCTCCTTTTCTCCCGCCTCTTGCTCTCCCACCTGCACCACAACCATTACTCTAACCACTCAAGCCTCAACACCCACTGGCAATTCAACTATTACTGTCACTGGTACTGATGGCAGTCTCTCGCGAACCACGAGCTTTACGCTTACTGTTCAAGCTCCATCTGACACCACTCCGCCAGTCTTATCCAACGGCTCACCATCAGGAACGCTCTCGGCTGGCACCACTCAAACCACAATGCAAGTAACGACAAATGAAAATGCCACATGCAAATATGGCACAACTCCCAATACTTCTTATGCCTCTCTTCCAAATACATTCTCTACCACAGGAGGTACCACACACTCTACTACTATCACAGGCCTTACCAATGGATCTTCCTACAATTACTATGTCCGATGCCAAGATGCTGCTGGCAACCCAAACACATCTGACTATACAATATCATTTTCTATTGCCGCTCCAGTGGCATTCAATTTCTCACTCACCAATAGTGGAAATATATCAGTCACCCAAGGGAACACCGCAATCAATACTATCACTGCCAACCTAACCACTGGAACTCCGGCTTCTCTTAGCTTTTCAACGGCTGGTCTGCCAACTGGCGCTACATCGTCATTTTCTTCAGTATCCTGCACCCCCAACTGCTCAACCGCTCTCACAATCTCCACCCAATCTTCAACCCCCACTGGCAATTCAACCATCACTGTTACAGCTCAAGGCGGAGGAGCAACGCAAACCACCACCTTCACTCTAACGGTAAATGTTTCATCTCCCGACACCACTCCTCCCACAGTCTCCATCACCACTCCAGCTAACAACTCTACAGTTTCTGGCAATACAATTGTTACCGCAAATGCTTCTGACCCCACAGTGGCAGGGCAGACCACCTCTGGCGTCGCTGGCGTTACTTTCTTCTATGACCTGGTTAATCAAATAGCTGATATACTAACTTCTCCCTTCACCACTCTCTGGAATACTTCAGCTATTCCAAATGGAATACATACTCTGATCGCCCGAGTGAGAGATGTGGCTGGCCTCTCCACCAACTCTGCGCCCATCAGTGTGACGGTGAGTAACGGGCCTTCGCCGGTGGGGAATGTCTACTATGTGGCAACGACCGGAAGCGATACAAACTCAGGAACTCAAACACAGCCATGGCGGACCATCCAAAAAGCGGCAAATATGGTCAATTCCGGAGATACAGTTTTGATCCGCGGTGGGGTGTACAACGAAAAAATAACCATGACTCGCTCCGGTCAGGCTGGAAGCCCTATCACATTTAAGAGCTACCCCGGAGAAACAGCGGTTATTGATGGAACTGGTATTGTGCTACAAAGCTACTTCGGCATACTATCCCTCGATGCAACAGCATCCTATATTAATATCTCTGATATAGAAATTATAAATTCTTCATGGATGGGTATTTATGCAGCACGACCAGTAGGAATTATTGTTGATAATGTAAACATCCATGACAACGGATTTAGCGGACTAACATTCAATTGCCTCGGTGTGAATGTGCGAAGTAATAGCCGCGTCATTAATTCTAAGTCACACCACAACTACCAAGCAGGGCTCATGGTAAACAACTGTCCCGGCGGCTACTTCACTTTTAAAGATAACGAAGTGTACAACAACGTCGGCGCCAGTAATTACGATGGGATTCAGATTAACGATACTCCATATGTAGCGGTGCTCAACAATATCGTTCGTGATAATTGCGGGCCCAGTGGGCCGCCTTGCGGCGGAGATTCCATCGATGCGGGCGGCACGAACACGTTGGTGTCCCCCTCCCATCATTTGATTTATGAAGGCAACAGGGTGTCAGGACCGCAGGATGTGGCCGTCAAAATGAACAACGAACCACTTTACAGTATCATCCGTCGAAATACTTTAATAGGAACAGGCATTGTCTTATATGAAGGACCTTCAAAGATCGCTGTCTATCACAATACCGTGGTGAATCCGGGCGGTGAGGCGGTGCAAGTCTGGGGTAATGGGGACAATGTGAATGGTTTGAACTTCGAAGGACTGCAGATAAAAAATAATTTCTTTGTCGACTCAGGGGGATATACGCTCAATATCGCTAATAAAGCAGTTCCTGATACTACCTCGGTAGTGTTCGATTCAAACCTCTACAAGTTCCTTGCTGGAAATCCCTCAGCCATCAATGTAAATGCCCCCAATAATTACAATAGGACTTTTACTCCAAATGCGGCCGGCCTTGTTGCTTTTAATCAGGCATTGGGACAAGAACCGAATGGAAAAGTGACCACCCAGACCCAAACGCAACTCTTTACAGATCCTGCGACACAGAACTTTACCCTCACCTCCAGCAGTGCCGCCATCGACGGGGGACAGGCGCTTACAACAGTCATCTCTCAAACCAATGCGACTACTATTACGGTTGGCAACTCGTGGTATTTCCAAGATGGATGGGGCGGTCTTTTAACACCCGATACGATTCGTGTGGGTACACAAGATGTTTCGGTAGTCTTGGTGGATTATGGCACTCACGCCATTACAGTAAGTCAGCCCATTACAGCGCCCCCGGGCACAGCTGTTTCATTGCCGTATTCTGGTTCTGCTCCTGATGCCGGCGCGGATGAATATTCCACTGGCTCGCCGCCTCCCGCCTCTTTCGACTTCTCCATTACTAATTCTGGCAACATTTCAGTAGGTCAAGGAAGCTCTGGCATAAGCACAATCACAGCCACTCTGGTAAATGGCACACCAGCTTCTCTCAACTTCTCTGCCACAGGATTGCCAACTGGCGCGACTGCCTCTTTCTCTCCTGTCTCCTGCTCACCAAACTGCTCATCCACCCTCACTATCAACACCTCTGCCTCTATTCCTTTGGGCAACTCTACCATTACCATTACTGCTCAAGGCGGCGGCACCACCAAAACCACCACCTTTACCCTGACTATCTCTGACACTACCGCCCCGACCTTTACCACGAGCCCAGCTACATCTTCTCTGACCTCCTCCGCCGTAACTATTACCTTTACCACCTCTGAACCCACCACTGCCACTTTGGACTATGGTGTTACTTCCCAATACGGCTCCACCGCTCAAAACCAAGCGAGCGCTCAAACCAGCCATGCTATTACCCTCACCAATCTCCAATCAGACACTCTCTACAACTACCGAGTAAGAATCAAGGATAATGCGGGCAATGAAACCGCTTTCTTAAACCAGACCTTCCGCACCCTGCCCCCAGCCGATACTTTAGCCCCCTCGGCCATCACCGATCTTGCTTCAACCAGCGTTGCTCCAACCTCTCTCATCCTCTCTTGGACCTCTTCTGGTGACGATGCTAATCAAGGCCAAGCCGCAAGCTATGACCTGCGTTTCTCTACTTCACCCTTGACCGACACCAGCTTCTCCCAAGCCACCCGCTTGACAGGGCTACCCACTCCCAAACCATCAGGAGGAAGCGAGACCTACTCCGCGATCGGCCTTAGTCCAGCCACCACCTACTATCTGGCCCTCAAATCAACAGATGACGCCAGTCTCACCTCGGCTATCTCCAACATCATTCAAGCCTCAACCACTGCTCCGCCTGCCTCTGGCGGCGGAGGCGGCGGCGGAGGGGGATATATTCCAGACACCACCCCGCCCGCTTCAGTGGCTGGTCTTCAGGTCCAGGCGGCGAGTGGTGAAGCGCGCCTCACTTGGACTAACCCAACTGACCCTGACTTTGTTCGCACCACCATTGTCCGCAAACTCGGCACAACCGCTCCCGCTTCTCTGACTGATGGCACTCTGGTCTATGAAGGCACCGCCGCCTCTTTTACAGACACCAACCTCACCAATGGTCAATCATACTCCTACTCTCTCTTTACTCTGGACCGAGCCGGCAATTACTCCGAGGCCATGAGTCCTTCTTCAGGAGGGGTTACTCCCACGGCCGGCACCAACACCTTTAACACCTCCCCCACTGCCATTCTTGGCGGCCTCATTACGGCTGACCGTTTGGGTGGTACCTCTCTCTCCGGAGCCACAGTCACCCTGAAAACCACCACTATCACTCTGACTGCTACCACTGACACCGCTGGCCATTATCGCTTTGAGAATCTCCTGCCCGGCACCTACACCTTGACCATGGCCAAGTTCAATCATCGCCCCTACACCACCCCCTCCTTTGTCCTCTCGGCCGGAGATTCCAAGAATCAGAACTATTATCTAACCATGATCAAACCAACCATGGCCACCCTTGACCTAGCTCTGGCCAAACGCCTCTCTGGCCGTATTCTTTTACAGGTCCAAAGCAAGGGCGAAGCTTGGTATGTGAACCCCAACACTCTTAAAAGATACTACCTTGGCCGCCCCTCTGACGCTTTCAGAATCATGAGAGAGCAAGGGCTCGGTATCACCAATACCAACCTCTCCAAAATCCCAGAACCTACTCAAAAGACCGCTCTGTCTCGTACTCTCACCCATGTCTCTGGCCGCATCCTTTTACAAGTTGAATCCCATGGCGAGGCCTGGTACGTGAACCCTGTCACCCTCAAGCGCCATTACCTTGGCCGCCCTCATGACGCTTTCCGTATCATGAGAGAACAAGGGTTGGGGATTACGGATAGTGACCTAGAGAAGATAGGCTTTGGAGGATAGGGCATACAATGTCTCAAACAGATATATGATTTCTTCTTGGCATCAATCCCTGCTTAATCGCTCATTAGCTTATCACCGCTGGCACGAGCGGCCAGAGCACAAGTTCTGGCATTGGTTTTTGCTGTTCGTAGCATGCGTTCTCTCTCTAGTCAGCATATCTCATTATTCCTCTCCGACTGATATTGGGGAACAAACATTAACAAGCGCGGTTCACGCCGCCCAGACCATCCGCCACAACTACACCATCCAAAGCTGTTATGGAGGAACAAACGCCAACAATACCTGCACATCAGACACAGATTGCTCTGGGGGAGTCTGTCTCAACCCCGTCGTCGCTTGGTGGAATCTGGATGAACCGAGCGGCACAAGATATGCCACAGGAGGAAGCTGTGGGGCAGATTGTAATTTAAGTGATGTAAATACCGTTAGCCAAGATGCTACTAACAAAATGGAAGGAAGTGGAGCGGCGAGTTTCAGTATTGCCAATGGAGAGTATCTAGAATGTTCAGACGCGACCTGTGGTGGTATCGGAAAATTAGATTTTAACAGCAACCTAACTATGGCTTGCTGGGCACGCCGAACCAGTGGCGGTGGAGTTCGCAACATATTTCAAAAACTTAGCGGATCACCGTCAAACGGTTATCGTTTTCAACTCCTAAGCGGTGGCCAACTTCAATATGGGCTCTATAACGCCGGTAGCGGCTGTAGCACGAATGGTCAATCATCGGCACCAGTGGATACTTGGCACCATTGGGGTATTGCGTTTAATGACATTGCAAAGACAGTACAAATGTATTTTGACGGAAAAACAGAAGGATCAGCGCTGGCTTGCCCGACTGGCATAGGGGATAGTACAAGAAACTTTTCCATATCTCAAAGTGGTACCTCTCAAAGCATGGACGGCCAGCTCGACGAATGTTTCGCCGCCAACCAAGCCTACACTAACCAACAAGTTTGCGAGATCTGCAGATTTGGATTAGATGGAGAAGAATCAGACCGAGGAGCGCAGTGCGGGAGTTGCGACCCAGGACCAGCCGTCTCTCCTCCTTCTTCCGACACCACTCCGCCAGTCTTATCCAACGGCTCTCCAACAAGCCAACTTCCTGCAGATACTACTCAAACCACAATGCAAGTGACAACAAATGAGAATGCCACTTGCAAATACTCCACTACAGCAGGAGTTTCGTACGCATCAATGTCTGACACTTTCTCCACTACTGGAAGTACTAGTCATTCTACACTTATCACGGGCTTATCAGATGGCCAATCCTATACTTACTACATAAGATGCCAAGACACAGCTTCTACTCCTAATGCCAATCCTGATGATTATCCAATCTCATTCTCAGTGGCTGCTCCAGCCGGGGACACCACCCCTCCCACAGTCTCCATCACCACTCCAGCCAACAACTCCACGGTTTCTGGTAATGCCACCATTACTGCCAATGCTTCGGACAATGTGGGCGTAACCGGCGTCACCTTCTTCTATGATCTCGTCAATCAAATAGCTGACATACTGACCGCCCCCTTTACCACTCTTTGGAACACCACCACCGTCCCCGACGGGCCGTATACCCTGACCGCCACCGCGCGCGACGCCGCAGGGAATACTGCCATCAGCGCGTCCGTCGGCGTGACGGTGAACAACGGACCGCCACCGGCAGGAAATGTTTACTACGTGGACCCGGTCACCGGCAACAATGCCAATAACGGCACATCCCCTTCAACCCCGTGGCAGAATCCACCGGGGACAAGAAACATTGCCGATACGGGATTTTATTCTTCAACCTGGGGATCTATTTCAACAACAAACAAGATCAAATGTGGCGATACCATCTATCTCAAGGGCGGCGCGACCCAGACAAGCGCGGAGGGAGGGGCGTGGGATTTTGATTCTATCTATTACACCAACACTTGCACGACTGGCAGCCGGATCACGCTCAAGGTGGCGACGAATGCAGAATGGGCTGGGGCAGGCGGCCACTTCACACTCGACGCTACAAATGTGGTACCAGCCGTGGCTGGGACTGGTTGCGACTGGCCTGGTATCGTTGCGATTCACCAGCTCAGTTTTTTCCAGATTCTTGGGCGTAGTGATACTGCCCGATTTCGCGTCACCCATGGTTTAACACCTCATACCTTTATTGTCCCGGCGTGCTGGGCTTCTTCTTTCAACCCAACAGGCGTTGTTGCTGTTGGCAATCCACATCAGGGTTTGCGCCTGGACTGGATTGAGATCACTGATACGTACTTCGGAATGCAGGTCGGACAATACAACAATTGGCAGGTGAGCAACATTGTTGTCTCAGGGGTTAAATCGGGTGGTCTCTTGACGGGTCTCGCGGCGGATCTCAAGAACGATGGGGGGGCATACGTCAACGCAACCGTGCATGACTCTGGATGCGGCTCGTCTGCTTTTCCGGATTGCATTGACGACAATCGTGGCCAAGAGGATGGATTCAGCTTCACGGGCCATGTCAATATGTGGTGCGTAAACTGCACGAGCTATAACAACGGTGAGCGAGGATTTTCTGGCGGTGTGATCCGTGATTGGCGAATGACAAGTGATTATGTGGCCCATTGGCGTAATCTAGTGGCTTATAGTAACGGACTGAGATGTGGTGGTGATGAGACTGGTAACGGTAATCAATGCAGTTCGGTCGGGTTTATGCCAAGCGGCAGTGATTGGTATAATGACGCGCTATCAAGAAACTATGTTGTTGGGCTTATTAGTTGGGGACATAAATATGGTGGGGCGAGCGCCTATGGTGGGGCTCATGCGGAAGTCTGGCATGCTGACACATACTACAACGGTTATAGCTCATGGGGTGGTTCAGAGCATGGTCTACTAACCGATGACCGCTATCAAGGCTTAATTAATTCTATCATTCAACAATACTCCACCACCCGAGGGGCATATAGTGGCGGTGATAGTTCTGGCGGCACATTACCTCGTGGCACGTTTACGCCGGGTGCTTATAATAACTGCTATCGCCCATTTTCCTCGGATAATCAGACTTTGGGAGCGTCATTAGCGTGGAATTACAACCAACTCTGCACGGGAAGCCAGACTCCATATTCCTGTTGTACCGGTTTGGACACAGGTACATGCAATGGGACGGGTTGGCCTGGATTAGGTACTTACGCTTCGCCCCCCTCATGGATTGGAGCCACGAATAAAGTTGGGCTAGCGGCCTGCGATCCCAAGTTCACCGCGCTCTCCACCACCAGCTTCGCCGCCAATGATTTCACCCTGCAAGCCGATAGCACCGCCACCGACGCTGGCCGGTTCTTGATGCTGGCGAATGGCGCAGGCTCGAACGCGACCACCCTCACCGTCCAAGCAAACGGCGGCGGCAGTGACCCGCGGTACTATTTCATCTCACCCGTGAGTTATCTCGACGCGGTGGCCGACACCATTCAAATCAAGGATGCTGTCTGCCAGAATGCGGAAGCCGAGCTTGGCTCTGCCGAGCGGGCGAAGATTGTTTCCATGACTGCCACCGCCATGACGCTAGATCGAGCCTGCACATGGTCTGATAATGCAGGAGTCCATCTGCCCTGGGAAGGCTCCGCTCCTGACATGGGAGCGTATGAGTATGTGGGTGGTTCTCCACCGCCCCCCACCTCCTTTGACTTCTCCCTTGGGAACTCTGGCAACCTCTCTGTCTCTCAAGGAAGTTCAGCACAATCAACAATTACAGCCACTCTTACCACTGGCACTCCAGCTTCATTGACCTTCTCTGCTTCTGGTCTTCCCGTTGGCGCCACGGCTTCCTTCTCTCCTGTCTCCTGCTCACCCAACTGCTCAACGACTCTGACTATCACTACCCCTGCTTCCACCCCTCTCGGCAATTCCACTATCACGGTTACGGCCATTGGAGGCGGTACCACCAAGACCACTACCTTTACCCTTATCATTTCCGATACCACCCCGCCTACTCCTGGCAGCATCACCACGGCCAACCTCACCTCTTCTACTGTCACAATCTCTTTAACCACCAACGAAGCCGCCGTCGCCCGCCTAGAGTACGGTGTGACTAGCCAGCTTGGCCAGACCACGTCTTGGACTACTACACCAGCCACTACTTACGAGCTTAATCTTATTGGTTTAACCAGCGCTACCACATATTTCTACCGCGTGCGTGTGCGTGATTCAGCCAACAATGAATCAGTCAGCACCATTACCACCTTTACCACGCTGCCGCCCCCAGACACCACCGCTCCGGCTGCGGCCAGTGATCTTGGGTTGAGCAGTGCGTCAGCTACCTCTCTGACTTTGATGTGGACCGCGGCTGGCGACGACGGCAATACGGGCCAAGCCGCAAGCTATGACCTGCGTTTCTCTACTTCACCCTTGACCGACACCAGCTTCTCCCAAGCCACCCGCTTGACAGGGCTACCCACCCCTAAACCAGCAGGAGGAAGCGAGACCTACACTGTTATTGCTCTTACCCCATCCGCCGCCTACTATCTGGCTCTGAAATCAACCGATGACGCCAATCTCACCTCGGCTATATCCAACATTCTTCAAGCTTCAACCACTGCTCCGCCCCCCTCTGGCGGAGGAGGCGGCGGCGGAGGGGGATATATTCCAGACACCACCCCGCCCGCTTCAGTAGCTGGTCTTCAGGTTCAGGCGGCGAGTGGTGAAGCGCTCCTTACATGGACAAATCCCACTGACTCCGACTTTGTCCGCACCACCATTGTCCGCAAACTCGGCACAACTGCTCCCGCTTCCCCGACAGATGGCACTCTGGTCTACGAAGGCCCCGCCACCTCCTTTACAGACACGGGTCTCACCAATGGCCAATCATACTCCTACGCTCTCTTCACTCTGGATCGGGCTGGCAATTACTCTTCTGCCATCGGCCCTTCTTCAGGAGGGGTTACTCCCACGGCTGGCACCAACACCATTACCTCATCTCTGCCCGCCGCTCTTCAAGGCCTAATCACGGCTGACCGTCTAGGGGGAACGCCTCTTGTCGGAGCCACAGTCACTCTGAAAACACCAACCACTAACCTCACGATCGCCACTGACTCTCAAGGCAAGTATCAATTCCAGAACCTTTCTCCCGGCACCTACACCCTGACCATCTCCCAGCCCAACCGCCGCTCCCACACCACCCCGTCCTTTGTGCTCACGGCCGATGAGAATCCAACCAAAGATTTCTATCTCATGTCCCTACCCACTACCCCAAGCGATTTAGCCCTAGCCAAACGCCTGGCCGGCCGCATTCTTCTCCAAGTTCAAAGCAAGGGCGAGGCCTGGTATGTTCACCCTATAACGCTGAAGCGATACTATCTAGGCAGACCAGCCGATGCTTTCAGAATAATGCGCGAGCATGGGTTGGGTATTACCAATGTTAATCTGTCTCGCGTGCCAGAAGCCAGCCGTTCGGGCGCCCTCCCGCGCTCCTTAACCCATGTCTCTGGCCGCATCCTTTTACAAGTTGAATCCCATGGCGAGGCCTGGTACGTAAATCCCCAAATCCTGAAGAGATACTACCTTGGCCGCCCCGCGGATGCCTTCAGAATCATGAGAGAGCAGGGATTGGGGATTACGGACAAGGACTTGGAGAAGATAGGCCTTGGAGGATATTGATTATAAACCGAAGCCCTGCTCTAGAAAACAAGATTGGGAGGAGGAGTGCTGGTGAATCTTGAGATAATTGTTGTTATAATGATAATCACCACAATGACATTTACGGCAACGATAATAAAGAGAAGCAGAGCGGCCTGTTTTTCAGTTGCAATAGTACCATGTGAATGATTAATGACCCATTGGATCATTCCGCCTTTATTGCTCTTCATTCGAGAAGTCGGAAATTTTGATTCATTAAATTGCATTTTGTTTCTCCAAAACGGTTACGTGATTGAATTTTAGGGTATTTAAAATGGTTGGTCAATGTATCTGAGCTTATGCATGTATTTGAAAATATTTGGATATATTCATGAACATGAATCTTAAGAAAACTCAACATCAGGGGTTTACGCTGATTGAACTTCTCGTAGTAATTTCTACAATTTCACTGCTGGCTACGTCGGTTATTGCTTCAATTGTGCAGGCAAGAATCAAGGGGAATAATATACGAAGAACAGCAGAGATTAGAAACGTTGTTAATGCACTAGCATTGGCATATGAAGACTATCGGTCGTTTCCTTGCAGTAATATAGTCTTTTCAGAAGGTCCAACAGAAGCTCAATACAATCAGATTATGCAGTGGTTCGTAAATAAGGGCTATCTTTCGTCCATTCCTAAAGACCCTGTTAATAATAGCAGTCGCAAGCTTATCTACGATTATTTTACGATGAAGCGATCTGCTGGCGATTCATGTGGTCAAATTGCTTTTCTTGGAATTTATGGAGAAGGTGCTGACATTTACTGTCCATCATACGGAAAGAGGATAACCGTCAGTACAATGCCCCATTGTCATGTTTTTTATTCTGAACCACCACCGTCTCCACCATGTTATCCGTATCTGGAAGACGATGGTTGGCCCCCAGCTACTATTGGTGGCGGAACAGCCTGTGGGGATCTTATTGATACAGTAATGCAAATACCGCCCTAGTTTGGATCTGTCAGTAGATAACTGAACTCATTTCAAAACATTAAGGGCTAATTTAAATAGTGTTGCGATATTGCCCTGCATAAGGCCAGATACATCTTGCACTCCTTGGAGATCCAAGGAGTATGCAAATTCACAGAATTAGCTACGGTATCCG
>Ga0155389_125_pt1 | contig 12061 bp, 4 predicted proteins | sample RifCSPhighO2_02_FD_106357 | JGI IMG/M metagenome (GOLD analysis project Ga0155389, IMG submission 106357) | Candidatus Uhrbacteria bacterium RIFCSPHIGHO2_02_FULL_47_29
GTACCCATCTTAAACGCTCTTCTTTAATTGTTTTTGACATAGATATAGCCATTTCCCCATTGTAGGGGAAACCGCCATATGTGCTTGCACATTACCTTATTATATTACTCCAACTAAGCTTAATTATCAACCAAAAACCTTAATCAGCGGGAAACTTTTTCAACTATCATTATCGCGCGGGCGATATATTGATGAGGACGTTTATAAACGAGCGAGAAATCACGGCAAAACGGTAATGGCGCCAAAGGATCGTGACGACGCAAGCTCTTGGGCCAAGGTAAATCCGAAAGTGGCAAGGTTTTTTCTTTTCCATCGGGCATGACCCATTGCGGTAAAATAAAAATTGCCCTGCCGTTCAAAATTAACAACTTGTCAAATACGGCTAGCATCTGACCATAAAGCGGCGCCAGCTCGCGCTGTAAATTTTTTACCTGCCCCTCGGATGGCGAAGATAATAGAGGAGTTCCAAGATACGGTTCAGTGACAATGGCCTGAATGGAAGATGGCGCTAAGCGTCGCGGCAGATCTTCAGCCGCGCTCACCAAAAAATTCATTCCTTTATCATTCGCACATTCGTGCGAATGTGCGAATGTATTTTGGCTAGAGTTCCACGCCATCAGCCACTTCGTATTCGTCTTGGCGTCTTTAACGGCGCGCGCTGACTTATCCGCACCAATTAACTTTGGCCAACCAAGCATAGTGGCCTCCATGAGCACCGTGCCGGAACCGCAAAACGGATCAAGCAAGGTGCCGCGCGGCGGGAGCCCTAACATATTCACCATCATCCGCGCGAGCTTGGGCGGCAACATGCCGCGCTTGGCGTCGCGACGCGGGCGATTGTAGTCGCGCTCGCTCCAGTCTTCAAACGCTTGAACGGCTAAAGTTTTCCCGACAATTATTGTTTTGTCTGAACAATAAATTACTAGCTCGCATCCTTGCTCTGTATCAAGTTTGTTTTTTGCCACCTGTACCGAAGTCAACGGTTTGCCGCGGCCGCTCACCCAGCGCACATGCTTGGCCTTATCCTTCAATAATCGTTTCAAGGTTAAAGCCAATTGCTCCTGCTCTTTGGCCGAAGGACATAATCTTAACTCGCCGTAAAAACTTAAACCAAAGGTCAAAGACTGTTTTGAGGTAATGACCGATGACAAAACCGACCCCAGGAGCTCTGTCCATTCATTTATGTTTTTAGGGCGGGGCAGAGGTGCCCCCGCGCTCGCAATTTTGACAACTCCGGCCAAATCTTCCATCAAACGTTTTGGCTCCGGCAATTTCCCCCTAATCACAGCCGTTGATCCATATATTTCTCCAACCTCAAAATTAATCGCGCGCCCTTCGGCATAGCCAAAAAGTTCAGCCAAAGACAGCTCCGGCTGACGGCCAAGTATAAAGAGATAGTTATCCTCCATGATAGCGCTTTAAGAAAAACTGCAAATTATGTCTTATACATCATCATAGCATGCCCCGCGCTATGATGATATTAACAAAGATTCCGTTCCCAAATTAAAAATGCTATAATAAACCCAATCAACTGATATGTATGTTTTTCTTATCCTCGCTGGGCTTTGGGCGTTCGTCTATCTTTTAAATAAAGTCCGACGACTGGAGGAAACCGTTAATCAATATCTGGCGGGCAAAAATCTTGGTCCGCGTGATTTAACAGCGGACAAAGAAACAACCTCCCAAACGCCGGCGCCGCCAGCTCCATACGCGCCGGTTACCGCTCCTACTCTGCAGATTGAATCTACTTTTGCTCATGCGTTAACACTTGAACAACACAAAGTTGAAAGTTCTCATGACACCACGCCGCAAGAAACTGCCACTGCGCCGGCCCCATCAGAATTCTGGCTGGGCCACGATTTAGAATTCAAATTTGGCAGCACTATTTTTACCGGCATCGGTGCCATTGCTGTCATTTTTGGGCTGGGCTTCTTTTTGCGCTACGCTTTTGAAAATGATCTCATCACCGAAACGATGCGGGTGGTTTTGGGTCTACTGGCTGGAATGGCGCTGTTGGTCTTTGGCGAAATTACCAGAAAACGATTCACAACCTATGGTCAGATTGTAACTGGCGGTGGCTTAGGAATACTTTACTTATCAATCTTCGCGTCATTTAATTTTTATAATCTCGTTTCCCAGCCGATTGCGTTTCTCGGGATGATAATGGTCACGGCTATTGGTGTCGCGCTCGCCGTGCGCGCTGACTCGCTGCCCTTAGCCGGCTTTACCCAAATCGGCGGCTTCTTAACACCGCTTCTTCTTTCCAATAATGTCAATAATCCGCATGGTCTTTTTCTTTATTTAGCCCTGCTGAATGTCGGAGTGGTAGCGATCGCCTGGCACAAATTATGGCGGCCGCTTGTCGTTGGAAGTTTTTTTGGCACGGCTATACTCTACATACTTTGGTTTACTGCTTACTACACTGACTCGCAGTTTAGAATTGCCGAGGGCTATGCCACTCTTTTCTTCCTGATGTTTCTGGCTATTTCGCTACTGCAATATCTTAGCGGCCGCACGCCGCAAGATGAAAGTGATTTAGCGATCTTAACGCTGACGCCAGCGGCTTATCTTGGCATGAGCTATCTTATCATCAATCCGCTCTACCCATACTGGATGGGTACGTTCACGGTGGCTCTGGCCGCTCTTTATTTAATGCTCGCCCTGTTTTTGGAAGAAACTAATGATCGGGTTAGATACCGCTTTAAACAGTTTCTCGCTGGTATTGGTTTTGTGCTTTTGGTGATCGCTGTGCCGATCCAATTTCACAAGCACTGGATTACCATTGCTTGGGCGGCCGAAGCTTTTGGGCTGACCCTGCTCGGCTTTCAAATCAAATCAAGTAAGCTCCGGATATTCGCGCAAGGCATATTCTTTTTTGTCATCATGCGCTTGATGCTTCTGGACAGCACTCTCGGGGCCGAAGCCGTGCCGTGGTTTAACAATCGCATTCTATCGTTTGGGATGTCCGCCTTGTTTTTCGCCCTCACGGCCGCTCTATATGCCAGCCGGACAATAAACTTAGATCAGAAGGAAGAAACTTCAATAATTTCCCTGCTTCTAATTGAAACGTCAGCTATACTGTTGTGGGGCGGCAGTTTAGAAATCCTTGATTTTGCAGAACATTGGTGGCTGTCCGCTTTCTGGCCGTTGGTCTCTCTGTTCACCATTGTTGCCGCTTTTGGCATCAAGGATATGCCGGCACGCGCGTTTGCCTTGCTGGTGCTCGGTGCCACGACATTTAGACTGATTGCCTTTGATGCTGGCAATATTATATTGAATGAAGCGTGGCTAAACCCGCGAAATTTCCTTTTCTTGATAGCTATCTTGGCAAACTCAAGCGTCGTGTTCTTTTATCAAATTTTACCGACTGACACCGAGCACGAAGAAAAACAGGGAGCGACCTCTCTTCTTCTTTTAAACACTTACCTCTTAACCCTGTGGATGATTAGCGCGGAGATTTTTGATTTTCATCGCACCTTTTGGCTACCCATTGCGTGGGCCTTGGGGGCCCTCGTGGCCGGCTGGGTATCAATCAACTTAAACAATCTGCCCTTGAGAATAGCGGCTTATGGAACATTCATCATTGCCGGTCTTAGAGCTGTGTGGTACGAGCGCAATATTAATCTAACCAGCTACTCGCCCATTCTTAACTCAAGGGTGCTCATGATTCTGGTGCTGGTCGCGGCCGCATCGTTATTTGTTTACATACTCCGACAAAATCGCGAAGCCGTGCCTCCCGGAGAGCTCGCTAATGTTCAAGCCGTATTCTTTTTTGGCATTAATACTCTCCTCCTCTGGCTTTTAAGCGTTGAAACAATTGATTTCTTTAAGCAAAGATTATCATTACTGCCGCCGACCGAACAATTTGCCCAACGAATTAAATACAAAAATTTGCAAAATGCCTCGCTGTCGGTCGCTTGGACGCTCTACACTATTATTTTGCTCATCGTCGGCATTGTCCGCACCTCCCGACGCTCAAGACAATCAGCCATTGTTTTGTTTGGCGTGATTATCTTCAAGGTCTTTCTTTACGATACGGCGAACCTCAATAATTTTTATCGTTTCGTATCGTTTATAACTTTGGGTCTAATACTATTGCTTACCGGCTATCTTTACCAGCGCTATCGCGATCGTATCACTCAATTTATTACCATTATACCCTCTCCATAAAAGTAGATATAAACAAAATTTTTCATAAGCGCTCTGGGACCACTGACTTCATCCAGATTCCACCAGGCGACCACGGGTGGAAGACAGGTGCCTCCAGAACAATCTGCGTCTGATGTGCAAGAATTGTTGGCATTGGTGCCTCCGTAACAACTCTTGATGGTGTAGTTGTGGCGAACAGTCTGGGCGGCTCTAGCTGACGGCCAGTCAAGTAAATAATCATCAACCGAGACCCTTTGGTTAAATCCTGTTCCTAAAATAACAATCAAGGATAGAGTGGAAAAACTACTGACAATAAACCAATGCCAGAACTTGTGCTCGGGGCGGACGTGCCAGCGGTGATAGGTGCTAGATGAAACTGTGAGATTGTCGTGTAGTTTAGTGATCATAGTTTACTTCTTTACTCCATGGCGATCTTGGCTAGATCACTATCCGTAATCCCCAACCCCTGCTCGCGCATTATTCTAAAAGCGTCATGGGGGCGGCCAAGGTAGTGACGTTTTAGAGTGACCGGGTGGATGTACCATGCCTCGCCCTTGGATTGTACTTGCAGAAGAATGCGGCCGGAGACGTGGTTTAAGGAGCGAGGGAGAGTACCCGAGCGGCTGGCTTCTGGCACGCGAGACAGATTGGCATTGGTAATCCCCAGACCCTGCTCGCGCATTATTCTGAAAGCGTCGGCTGGTCTGCCGAGATAGTATCTCTTGAGAGTTATGGGATGGACGTACCAGGCTTCGCCCTTGCTTTGGACTTGGAGAAGGATGCGGCCGGCCAGACGTCTTGCCAGAGCCGGGTTAAGCTGAACCGGGGACAGAGACTGAAGATAGAGATTCTTGGTGATGTTGTCACCAGCGGACAGGGCAAAGCTCAAGTTGGCATAGGAGCGGTAGCCGATTTTAGAGAGCGTTAGAGTGTAACTACCGGGAACAAGGTTCTGGAACACCTGACGTCCAGAGGCGTCAGTGGTAAGAGACAGGGGGGCGCCAGTTGAAGGTGCGAGGGTGATCGTGACAGCGCCAAGATTAGGACCGTTTAAGCTACCTTGTTTGACACGGATTTCTAAGAGGGCCGGGGTGGAGGTAGTTAAGGTATTAACACCAGAGAGTGGAATCACTGATCCGCCAGAGAGACCAGCGCCTTGGGAACGATTGCCAGCGCGGTCTAGGGTAAAGAGGGCGTAAGAGTAGGACTGATTGTTTTGAAGATTAGTGTCAGTAAAGGAGGTGGCTGTGCCTTCATAGACCAAAGTGCCGTCAGTGAACGAGGTGGAAGCAGTTGTGCCATCTTTGCGGACAATGGTCGTACGCACAAAGTCTGAGTCAGAGGGATTGACCCAAGTTAGACGCACTTCGCTGTCCGCCGCCTGAATCCGGAGGTCAGTGGCTGGTGACGGTGGAGTGGTGTCAACAACATACCCACCACCTCCACTGGATGGGGGCGGAGGAGCTGTGGTTGAGGCTTGAAGAATGTTAGAGATAGTAGAAGTTAGATTAGCGTCATCGGTTGCTTTGAGGGCGAGATAGTAAGTAGTGCTTGGGGTGAGGCCAATAGCGGTGTAGGTCTCGGTGGTGCCGGCAACGCCCGGCGTTGGTAGTCCGGTGAGTAGAGTGGCGACGGCGAATGTCGCAGCGTCAAGCGGTGTGGTGGCATAGCGAAGCTCATAGCGGGCGGCTTGGCCTTGAGTGGCATCGTCTCCAGAAGAGGTCCAGGTGAGATTGAGAGAGTTGAGGGCGGCCGAGACGAGACGAAGATCAGTGATTGGAGAAGGGGCTAGAGTATCAACCGGAGGCAGGGTGGCAAAGGTGCTGTCTAGAGAACTAACTTCGTTGTTGGAGGCGTCTTTAACCTTGACGCGGTAGTGATAGGTGGTGCCAGACTGGAGATTGGCGAGGGTGATGGCGTGGGTAGTTTGAGGCGTTGGTTGGCTAGTCGCAGTTTGGCCGTACTGACTGGTTACGCCGTACTCAATAGTAGCGGTGGTTGGTTCGCTCGTGACAAAAGAGATGGTAGCGCCAGTGGAGGTAGTGCCTGAAGCTGTCGGGGTGGTGGTCAGGGTTGGCGCAGAAGTATCAAAAACGGTAAGGGTAAGAGTGGTGGTTTTGGCGAGTGAAGAAGAGGTAGCGGTAATAGTAATTACTGCTGGTCCAAGAGAAGTTGAAGGCTGGGTGGTGAGGGTGAGAGTAAAGGTGCAGTTTGCGACTTGCCCTGAGCCTGCCGAAGGGGTGCAGGAGACGGGAGAGAAAGAGGCAGTGATGCCAGTGGGCAGTCCTGAAGCAGAGAAAGCAAGAGAAGCAGGGGTGCCATTGACGAGAGTGGCGGTCACAGTAATGGTGGCTGAACTTCCTTGAGAAACAGAGAGGTTACCACTGTTAGTGAGGGAGAAGTCGAAGGTTGCAGGGGGCGGTGGCGGAGTAGCACTCGCGTATTCAAATGCTCCGATGTCCGGAGCTGTGCCATATACTGGCTTGCGCGAAACCCCTTCGCCCTGTGTCCAGGTAATCGGAGAAGTACAAGTCATAGTTCCCGGTGAGCCAGGCAGACCAGATCGTGTCAGACCTACAATAGTACAAGTTCTATTTGTCCCTATTCCGATATATGCTACGTCCGGTGCCAAAAAATCTCCCGGGTAATCATTTTTTACATAGAAAAATTCTTTTGGATCACAATCTGTAGAAAATGTATTTCCTGTCCCAGATGGTGAAGTAATTTTACAGTACCAATCGCCTTGATCTATTCCTACTGAACCTTCTTTTAATTGATAGTCGGCTGGATTTTGGCTGTATAAATCCTGATTTGCATTTACAAATGTGGGACGGTATTGAGAACCAACAAGATCGTGTGATCCATTCCAGTCGCAACGAGTGGCAAATGTGCAGGTGACTTCGGTATTGAGACAACCCTGAGCATTGGAATGTTCTGCCATGCGCCCAGAATTATCATACCCGTCACCCGGCACCCATATCGTATAATTCGACTGTGTGATAATCGGCGTTCCAAGCGGATTCTGCCCAGGATAACATGCAGTACCCCATGGCGCTTTTGGATAATAAATAGTATTTTTAGATATAAACGTTGTGGGTGTAGTTGCTCCGATTTTGTGGTCAGACCCTAATATGACAGCACTCTGTTCTCCGCCAACATGAGTATTATTATATTCAAAACAATTAGCGCCGCCGTAACATCTAAAATTACTTCCTCGCTTTGTGCCAGTACCAACTCCAGTACAAGTTGAGTATGGATCTCCAAGACCCAGGCATAATTTATTAGCATCATCTTTTGTGGGTCCATGCCCAAGACTATGCGCTACGATAAAACGGTTTGGCTCAATCGCACATGATGTTTCAGGAGGGCCGCAAGCACTAAATCCCCATGGGTACTGAAAATTGCCCCATGCTTCTGATTCAAGAATGGAGACGTTTGTTGTGGCAGGACCATTGATTCCGCCAAAGTTAAATCCTCGACCATCTTGTCCTGCGGTCCCTGTCGACGAATAGACGCCATTATGATGCGACTTATGCCGCAGGATGACAAGATCATCCGAATCAACTGCTTGTACTCCTCCGTCACATTTATACGTTTCTGTGTCAATGATCAAACCTTTCTCCGTATCGTTATCATTCTGGCCTCCAATTGAAATACAATAGGCAGCTATCATCTTCACATCATGAATCATAGAATTGGCAAGTGTGTAATTCTTAGTAAAGCTAAAATCAACGCCCTTGCAAAGAGCGGTATCTTGTGACCCATCCACCTCAAGAAATCTTCCAAGGTCGCCAATACTAAAGAGATTCTTATCTGGTCGCCCTCGAAAACCCAATAGCCAGTGCCCGCCATTTGTGGATTGCAAATTACATCCTTGAATTTTTAATCGCTTGGCATCGCTTGCTCCTTCAAGCCACAGATAGTCTGAACGCACGGAAAATAAAGGACTGCCCCAATTATTGCTATCGGGATTGGAGAGCGTATTGGAAAAATCAAACACGAAATTGCCGCTGGCCCATGTGGGATGCACCATAATGCGTATGGGGTTTGATGCTGTCCCGTGCTCATAAAATCCATCCGGATTGTAGACATTCCCTGTGCACCGTTTTGGATTCTCCGTCCCACTGCACGTCCAGATCACCCCTTCCGCCTGCACGCCGCCACCTTTTAAGTAGACCGTATCGCCCGGCTGGAGTTTATTGGTTTTAGTGATGTTGCCCCAGGCGGCATTCAGGTAGTCTGTCCCATCACGCTTCCATGTGCCGGGAATCGTCTTCCAGGCAGTTGTCATGCTCCTTCCATCGTTGGCATCGTTCCCATTCTGTGGGTCAACGTAGTAAACATTTCCCGTGCCGGTCGTCGGGGGTTGATATTCATACACGCCAATATCTGGAGCGGAACCATAGATAGGATTACGAGAAACATTGTCACCATTACTCCACGATACCAAACTTGCACATGTGATTTGAGTTGCAGAAAGACCGATAACTGTGCATTGTGTTCCTGACCCTGTTCCAATATACGCAATATCAGCTTCGACAAGGGGGCGATTTTCATTATCAAAAAAATACAAACGAGGGTCACAATCAACATTAAATGTTGTTCCGTTGCTGGTTGGACTTGTTATTTTACAATAAGGCGTGCCCGCATCAACCAACTTCGAAGTAGAAGATCCTGGCATATAGTTATTGTTCGTATACACAGCGTCATCTATCGCAGTAAATAGCGAGGGCGAATCGTTATTCGGATTCGATATGCCTAACAAATTCGCACTAAACGTATTGAAGTACCCGCTGATATTCGCATCATAGTTATATGTAAAATATGTAGGAGGGGGATTTGGATTTCGAATATACATGTACGTATCGCTGTCTAAATTGCGCGGGATAAATATCGAATTCTTCACGTTTCTTGTGGGCTCTCCGGCTGAACCGCCACCGTAACCCCAAACATACAAAGGTTTATAGCAAACACTGTTTTGCATGGTAGCCGCATTTAGGCCACTAGCTCCAAAACAAGCATTGACCCCGCCGTGTATAACAGAATTTGTCAGTCGACAATTTGCATTATTGCCTGAATAACATACTATTCCTGACGTTCTGTTGTTGTAGAGAGTGGAATTGACGACCGAACAATAGGAATCGGCCGCTCCTCCGATCACTGGCGTGGCATTACAGGAAAAACCATCTTCTCCGTTATTCAAAGACTTAGAGTCGATCAATAAAGTATAATTGTGTCCACTTGTGTCATTCAAAAGCCCGTTGTCAAAACCATCTCGAATATTGTCATGCGAATTTACTCGTAGATAAACAATCTGCCCGTCGGGTGTCCCGCTATCAAATGTATTAATTCCGTGCAGGTTGTTATATCCCGGTCCGGTATATAATCCATTTCGGTAGCTTTCGACATCCATCAATGTGACGTTCTTTGAGGCACCGTCTGTGACGATACCGCTAAAATCGTTGTCATGGGATATGCTGTCCTTGATTGTGACCCCGTTCGCGCTGATATTTTCTATCCCAAAGTAACCGCTCCACGCGACTTCAACATATTCGTAAAGGCGCCCGATAACTCCTCCTCCTGTAATCATGCCGACGCGCGCCGAATTGATCACAATAAAACGAGACGATTGACTTGCGCCACGAATATAAATCCAATCCGTTCCGCCTCCTGATTGTTTATACGACTGCACGCACCCTTCCCATTGTCCGACCGTCATGCCTTGGCAATCTATTGTAACATGACCACTTCCCCACGCGGGGTGTACCTTCAATTGAATCGGCGCATTATTCGTTCCATGGCTCCAAAATCCAGTGCCACCAATATTATTCGTGACAATACGGCCACCTTCAGAATTGCTGTAGGTGGTACCAGCTTTAATCCAAATAGTATCTCCTGCTGTCAGTTTATTTGTATTTGAAATGCTTCCCCAAGATGCACGTAACCAACCAGAATTATCAGTTGTGCGTGACCCTGGAATCGTACACCACGGACTACTCTGACTAGTCCCAGGGTTGGTATCATTGCAAGTCACGCCAGACGTTCCATCAAAATCAACATAATATGTATTGCCACTTTGTGAAGTATTGTTAACGGTTACAGAGATTGGATTTGAGGTAGTTAGATTTCCAGCCGCATCTCTCACTCGAGCGATCAGAGTATGAATTCCATTGGAGATGGCCGTGGTATTCCAAAGAGTGGTAAATGGGGCGGTAAGTATGTCAGCTATTTGGTTAACAAAATCATAGAAGAAAGTGACACCGGCCACACCTGATGTTGTTTGTCCTGCTACAGTGGGGTCAGATGCATTCGCAGATACTGTGACATTACCAGAGATCGTTGAATTGTTTGCCGGGGTGGTGATGGAGACAGTAGGAGGGGTGGTGTCGGGAGATTGAGATGAAGCAACCGAAAAAGATATTGGATAGTCAGAAGTGTTTGGGTTGTTGGCCGTATCTTGGCATCTGGCGTAGTAAGTATAAGATTGGCCGTCTGCTAAGCCAGTAATCGGTGTGGAGTGATTAGCACTTCCAGTGGTTGAGAAGGTACTAGGCATTGATGAGTAGCTTGTACCAGCTGTAGTGGAGTATTTGCAAGTGGAGTTTCCATCTGTGGTTAGAGAAAGAGTGGTTTGGGTTGTACCAGCAGGAAGTTGGCTTGTGGGAGAGCCGTTAGATAAGAATGGTGGAGTAGCGTCAGATGGAGGAGAGATCGCTGCTCCAGGGTCACAACTCCCACACTGCGCTCCTCTGTCTGATTCTTCGCCGTCCAGTCCGAATCGGCATATCTCGCAGACTTGTTGGTTTGTTAAAGCGTTATTTGAAACAAAACATTCATCTATCTGACCCTGCCAGTCCTGTGGTGCGTAGGTGTATGATAAATAAAAATCACCAGTGCCTCCGGCAAGATCTTGTCGTGAAAAAGTGCTTTTCTGTTCTCCATTAATATAGATTTTTGCCGTATTAATGAGATCTTCAAAAGTGAACGCAACATGAGTCCAGGCATTTGCTAACCACGTGTTGGCATTACTACTCCCGGAAACTACATCCGTGCCATCTCCTATTCCTACCTGCGCGCTATCATTGGAACTTAGACGATTGATTCTGTATCCCCCATTCCCAGCAAGATTGTTTACCATTTGATTTGTGGCAGTGTCATCAGTGGAGTAAGCCCAACAGCCAACTGTGGCATTATGCAAGACGTCCAGTTCATCGCATGTTGCATCCGCGCATCTAGCCCAGCGATTATCGGGTCCAGAAAAATCTATAGAGGCTATCCCCTCTTGTTTGTTGGATATATTCTGGCCCGGAGGAATGGTGCTTTGCGCAGTCAAATTACAATCACTTCCACACGATCCTCCGGTGGCAGCCCGCGCGCCGCTGGGTTCATCTAGGTTCCACCGGGCGACCACGGGTGGAAGACAGGTGCCCCCAGAACAATCTGCGTCTGATGTGCAAGAATTGTTGGCATTGGTGCCTCCGTAACAACTCTTGATGGTGTAGTTGTGGCGAACAGTCTGGGCGGCTCTAGCTGACGGCCAGTCAAGTAAATAATCATCAACCGAGACCCTTTGGTTAAATCCTGTTCCTAAAATAACAATCAAGGATAGAGTGGAAAAACTACTGACAATAAACCAATGCCAGAACTTGTGCTCGGGGCGGACGTGCCAGCGACGATAGGTGTGCGACGAGGCCACGAGGGAATCGTGTAATTTACTGGTCATACCCTATAGAATACAAAAGACCCGTAAGAATTGGGTCTGAAGCAGCGTTTTTCATAATTATTTTAGTATTTTTTGATCTTATTATTTGTTTTGATTACGCCTATTATACCATGAATTTCTAAAAAAATCAAGTTTTTGTATTAGGCCACCATATATTGCACTCCTGATTATGAATGGATAAAAATTGGA
>Ga0155389_122_pt1 | contig 9406 bp, 9 predicted proteins | sample RifCSPhighO2_02_FD_106357 | JGI IMG/M metagenome (GOLD analysis project Ga0155389, IMG submission 106357) | Candidatus Uhrbacteria bacterium RIFCSPHIGHO2_02_FULL_47_29
AAAAAAATCCAAAGCCCAGCCACCCAGAGGAAACCGGATCTAAGTAAATAAGCACTAACGCCCAAGAAGCCCAGCAGAGCACGGTACCCACCAGCATTAAAATAATGTATTGCTTTAGAGACATACCCCGTTAGAAGTCCTTGGCCCCGCATAGTGGGGCTGTACAATTTATAGTATTTAATTGGCTGATTAATTGTTTCATGGTTATATAGATTGATAATTGTCCTTATAGAGACTTCTAACGGGGCATATTGATTGCTTCACATCTTACCAAAATTCTTCATCTTGTTCAATAAGAGGTATGATTTTAAGACGCGCCATTGGTTTATCCCGCACCTTTCCTGAATACTCCTCTAATCGCTGACTGCTGACGGGCAAGTTGCCACCGGAACGAGAGGATATTAAATCATTCCTTTCAACTTTGCCGTGGGGGTACGAAAAGGTGCTGGATTTATTTTGAAAAATATCCTGCAGCGCTTCTACTATGGATTCGGCCCTTATCTTGATTTCTTGTCCGATCGGAGGACTGGCTACGGCCACTGTTAAGCACCCGTTACTATAGGAAATAACTTTAAAATCAGCAGGCCTTAAATTTGGTATAAGTTGCAATAAAATTGGACCAGCTGCTTCAACAATGACTGACGCAGTTACAGAACGTTCCGCGCCAGTACGTTTAAGAGCATTGTCTAAAAAATCTTTAAGTGGATGAAACATAATCAGTAGAATATAGAATATTGAATATAGAATTTAGAATTAACTAACACTGTGTTGTGCTTTCTGAATTTCCTATATTCTGGATTCCATATTCTATATTCTCACACCTACGCTTGGCTAAATGGACAAATATTCTTAAAGTCGCATTGCCGGCATTTCTGCGGCGAGGGGGCGGCCTTGAACTCACTTGTGCGAATCTCTTCAATTGTCTTGATAATTTTCTGCTTCGTTTCCTCCAAGTCTTCCGGCGTCCCCAAAAATGAAACAGGTTTGTTTTCATTTAAATAATAAAATGTCAGAGCCACCGGCTTTTCCCGCCAAACAATTTCGGCGGCTAATTGATAAATCAACAATTGATCCTTGTCAACATCGGCCATGTTTTTGGGAACATTACCGGTTTTGTAATCAATGATCTCTACGCCGTCTCCGCGCACATCCATTCTGTCAACCTGCCCCTTTAAAGTATATGGGCCAATCTTTAAAGTGAAGCCTCGCTCTAAAAACTTAACATCTGGCCAAGCCCCATCATTCTTTTTAAAAAATTCTTTCAAAATATCACGACCCAGATTAAAATATTCTTCAGTCTGACTCTTGCTCTCATACCATTCATCAATCCAAGACGCTTTATAAATTTCCAAAAGTTCATCAAGACCGGGAATAACGGCAAGGTCGGGGTTAGCCTCGGCAAATAAACTCCCCTGAACGAGCGCTCGCTTTTCAAGCACTCGTTCAAAAAACCGCTGCAAAGTAAGGTGCATGGTTTTACCAAAACTAAAGGTATGGCGCCCCCACACCGGTACCTTGAGAATATGGGCATAGCGGTATTGCCAAGGGCAAGTCTCAAAAGCCTTAAGTTGAGTAAAACTGAACTGCTCGGGAAGATAATCCTTGATAATTTCCGGAGTAACAATTTCGCCGGCCGGCAGAGAAGATATTTTTTTATTAGCCGCGTTCATGGCCACTGGCGCGGCCAAGGGAGTACCGAGTTCTATTAAAAACTGCGATGGCTTTTTCTTGCGGCTGCCGCCATAGTCTTCGGCTGATGTAAAAAACAGACCACGTTTGGCTCTGGTCATAGCCACATAAAAAAGACGACGCTCTTCCTCTAAATGAAAATTATTATCTCCGGATGGCAAAATTTCCTTCACTAACGCCTCCGGCAATTCTATAGGGTCACGGCGTTCGGTGGTGGGGAAACGTCTGTCAACAAGACCAACCACAAAAACATATTTAAACTCCAACCCCTTGGCCGCATGCACCGTCATCACCTTAATCACGTCCGGCCCGGCCTCAATGTCAACCGATAAATCGCCAGCCTCGCCAGATTCAAGTTCATAAGTAATGGCCGCCATAAAATCTTTAAGCCGCGGATCGGCCTCGGTCTCCTCCCAGCGCCTCATGCGACGATGGAATTGATTCAAAAAGTCAAATTCTAATCGCGAACGAGCCTCGCCAAGTGATTCTAAATAGCTCGTGTAACCTATGTCATTTAGCATTTTAACCAAAAGCTCGCTTGGTCTCCTACCGCGCGCGAAATCGGTATGCTCACCGATCCATTTTAAAATCACGGCTAAAATTTGTCGTGCTTCAACGCTCAAATTCGGCACCAACCCCGCTTTTTCCATAGCCTCAAAAAGCGACCACGATTTTTTGGCGGCAAAATGCGATAGCTCAATCAAATCACGGCCGGATAATTTCCAAAACGGAAAATTCAAAACGCGCCAGAGCGACTGGCTCTCGTGATAATTATCAAGCAACCTGAAGTAAGCCAGCGCGTCAACAATCACTGGCTTATTATAAAGCCCTTTGGCTGTCACCGACTGACGGGGCAGCCTAAAAGAGCCAAGAGCAATATCCGCTTGATTTACCTGATCGTTAGAACGAGCCAAAACCGCAAAATCCCCCCAACCGGCTTCTCTGTCACTATTTTTTAATTCCATAATTTTTTCGGCCACTAAATGAAATTCGTCATCCAACGTCTCCCCCCGCAAATGAGTAATTATGCCGGTCTCATCTGTTATGGCCTTAAGCGATTTAGATAAGGCCGCACCGCCGTCATCCAATAACCTACGACTCTCTCGCATTTGCCACTCCAGCCTGTTGGGATTATTGCGCTGAATAAACTGATAAGCCAGATCAAGAATGTTTTGGCTGGAACGATAGTTTTTAATCAACACAACTTCTTGGGCTTTCGGATAATCTTTTTTAAACTGCAATATATTGCTCATAGAAGCGCCGCGAAAACGATAAATTGACTGATCATCATCACCCACCACTGTCAGATTATTTTGCGGCACGGCTAATAATTTAACCAGCTCATATTGCGCCCAATTAGTGTCTTGAAATTCATCTACTAAAATGTATTTAAATTGCTGACGATAACGGTTTAAGATATCCGGCCGGGTGCGAAAAAGCTTTAAAGTATAATTAATTAAATCGCCAAAATCTAAGGCATTCTGTTCAAGCAATAACTGCTGATAAATGTGATAGGCGTTGGCCACTTCTTCAATTCTGGCCGCCTCATTGACGGCTGCTGGCTGCTGGCTGCTGGCTGCTGGCTGCTTGTGCTTAGCCTTGCCCAAAATTTCTTTGTCTTGATTCAAACGTAGCTCTTCTGCATATTTTAGATAATCATCAGGGTAAATTTCTTCGTCTTTGGCGCGCGAAAAATGACGAAGGAGAGCATGAATGAATTTGGTGGGATTGCCAAGCGGACGATAGTAACGAAGAGTAAATTTATTTAAATACTGGCGTACGAGCAACCATTGTTCAGTTTCAGAGAGCAATTTGAAATCATAAGGCACGCCAATATCCAAAGCGTGGCTATGAAGAAGCCGTTCACAAAACGAGTGAAAGGTGGAAATCCAGAGATCGGTATAACCGTAGGGCAATAATTTATCCACTCGCTCCTCCATCTCTCCGGCGGCCTTATCCGTGAAAGTTAAAGCTAAAATATTATCAGTCTTTGCCTTACTTGATTCAATAAGCCAAACGAGGCGTTTGGTGACAACCGTTGTCTTGCCAGTACCCGCGCCAGCCACAATCAGAAGCGGGCCATCCCCGTGCGTGACCGCCTGTTTTTGTTCATTATTTAGACCTTGAAGAAATTCCATAAATGCTGATTTAGTATAGCATATCATCAATCGCTTGCGCTGAAGGTGGCGATTTTGCAAAGCAAAAAATAAATCCCGTTAGAAATTCCCGCGGGGTATTGTGATCCCCGCGTGAATTGCTCCGAGTGATAACCCTCGCCGCAAGCGGCGGGGTATTTCTAACGGGATAAATAAAGACGAGCCCGATCCGTTATGAACCGGGCCCGTAATCTTGGCTCCCCCCTAAGCCCGCACTAGCCCCCTCAACTAGTCGGCAAAATCGTCACGATCGTACTGACGCATCATTTCGGCGCGAACTGCCTCCTCCTGGATAGCCGCCGCACTCGTTCGACTAAGATACGCTGGCCACGTATCGTGTGTTTTCGCCGTCGTCTTTTCATCATCCCTTCCGTTTCTCATGATGCCTCCTCCGCGGTACAAACCGCCGTTGTTGTAATGTGATAATCCAGTACTTCTTCTTCGTTTTGGAGAATCTTATCCGTCAGCTTGGTCAAAACGGCATCTTTCCTCAATCGAGACCCTCGCATACTCAACTCCTTACAGTTGAATCAGACAACTCATCGAGCAGGGCGATGGACTCGTTCAGCTCGCCCAATAGCACAGCGAATTGATCACGTGTGTTTTTGCGCCGGCACGCATTCACCTCACTAGCTACTCGGTTCCTCACCTTGATGAGTTGGGCATGCGTCGTCTCCAGCCATTGGCGTGTACTATAGAGTACAGCAAGGCGGACCTGCATAGCATCGCAAAGTTGCTTAATCTTGTCACGTAATTCATCAACGTGATTATGCCGACTTTCCCTCTTGCCCTCAGGACCAAAGGAATCGTTCTTCCTTGTGCTGCAAAGGAGCTGGAACTTATAGTTACAGTAAAGCGCGACCATAGCCCCAAAGTCACCAGACCAAATTACTTCTTTGCAATTACTTGAATGGTCGCCTATTCCTTGGTCGTCGCTGACTGTTCTTTGACTATCGCTCATGGTTTCCTCCTTCCTATCCGCTGGCCTCTTCCCTATATGCAAACCACCCCGCCGTCCTTACGGAGGCGGGGTGGTTAGGTTTATGAATGTACTTTTCAATTAACCTTTCTCCCGCCTGCCGCCATCGGCTTTATGGCCATGACTGCAATAGCGTCCACAATGGTCGCCTTGACTACAACGGTCGGGGTTATTGGGTTAATTAACATAGGTAATATAATAATAACACGACACAAAAAAGCGTCAATAGGATCTAAATCCGAAATAACTTTTGGGCATTTTTTGTCGTCACCTCTGCCACTTCTTCAAACGAGACCCCCTTAATATTCGCTAAATGCTTCGCCGTAAATTCCACATAAGCCGGCTCGTTCCTCTGCCCGCGGTGCGGCACGGGCGTTAAATATGGGCAATCGGTTTCCACGAGCACTTTGTCTAGAGATATCTCGCGGATAAATTCATCCCAATCTTTGGCAAAAGTAATGATGCCCGGAAATGATATGTAAAAACCGAAATCCAAATATCTCTCCCCTTCTTCGGGTGTGCCAGTAAAGCAATGAATAACGCCGCGCAAGGTGGGATATTTTGACTTAACTGATTTTAAAATTTCAAGAACCTCGGCGTGAGCATTGCGGCAATGGACGATAAGCGCCAAATCAAGTTCGGCCGCAAGTTCGGCTTGCGCTTGAAAAACTTGACGCTGTTTTTCTTTTGCTGCCTCTCTCTGCGCCTCATCTCCTTCTAGGCGATAATAATCCAAACCAGTTTCGCCAATAGCCACGACCTTCTTGGAACTCAAAGCAAGCACGCGATATTTTTCTTTGTCAAACACCTCGGCCCGTCGTCGAAAAGTGGAATCCCGCACCGTGACGCCGACAGGCGGCTCTGGTGCGTGGGTAGGTTGCTTATCTGTTGTTTGGTCTGAAACCCCCACAGTTCCGCCCGACGGGACTAGTGGAGGGTCTTCATTCGGATCAAAATATCCCTCTTCAAGATGAATGGGATGCAGGCCAACGGAAGCCCAAACGCCGTCATATTTTTCGGCTGTTACAATGGCCTTGCGGCTGGTATCAATCTGCGTGCCCACGAGCACCATCTGCACGCCCTTATCAAGAGCGCGCTGAATTACCTCGTGAGAATCATCTTTGTAAGCATTAAAATGCGCGTGCGCATGAGAATCAAAAAGCATAAGTAACTCTCTCTACCCTCTTCTACTTTTTTAGATATTCAAAAGCTTTTAAGATAAGCACGCAACTTGGCCCATGAGTAATTTTACTCTCCATCACCATATTTAGAGCGTCAACGAGTTTAATTTTCATAACATGAATTCTCTCTGTGCCTTCAGGATCAGCTTCTGCAAAGCGTAATTTTTTGGCTAAATACATTGTGGCGGGCGAATTGATAACCGTGGTGAACGGATCAACTGTTCCCAATTCTATCCATTCGTCGGCTTCAATGCCAAGCTCTTCTTTTAATTCCCGTCTTGCCGCCTCAAGCTCTTTTTCATTTCTATCAATCCCTCCGCTGACAACCTCAATAGTATCTCTCTCAACAGCATAGTGAAATTCTTTTGTGAGATAAATGAACCCCTCATCATCAAGAGGCAAAACGGAAACGCCCGCCACCATCTCTATGACGCCAAAGATACCGTCTTTGCCGTCAGGGCGAATAACTTGATCTTCGCGAACACGAAGCCATGGATTCTTATATTTTTCCACACTGTCTTTTATTTTCCACGGGCCATTAATTTTCATATATTTAACAGCAAGGTATTTAGAGTACAATTCGTTCAACGTTTGCGTGTATCTGCCCGCCTCCGCCAAAGGCGGACCGGTTTGGCGGGAAGTTTAGCTTATTTTTTCACTTTTGAAAATCATCTTCCTTAAGTTTTTGTTCCCACCATTTTTTCACAGCTTCGGCATGCACTTTCGGGCCTGCCTTTCGCAAATACGCTATTTTTTCGACAAAAACTTCATGATGTTTTTTTAGTTTTTCGGGACTTTGTAAAGCCCATAATGAATGTTTAAGTTCAGCTTTTTCTTTTTTGGCAAGAAATTCCGGCGATAAGTATCTGTTTGCCGACACATCAAAATCTATGGGCACCACTAGAAAATAATAATTTTTATCCAGTATTTTTTTAGTTAAAACCTTTATACGCTTCTCTCGTGTTTGTTCGCAGAAGATGAAAAAATTGGCCTTTTTTATTTTACGCTTCGCAACAATATTTTTACTGTTTAATAAATTTTCCAGAGTCGAAAGAGATTTGTTTTCCGGAATAAAAAGCCAATTTTTGGTCATTGGTTTTAAAAATGGTCGTTCTTTAATAAAAGCACCAAACAATTTTATCATCTCATCAGCTTCAGTGCGTTTGTATGGTTTCAACATATCTGTTTCGCCACCACAAGTAATGATTATCGGCTTAACAATCTTGTTTTTTACCGCAAAACCATAAATCTTATTAAAGACCATTTTTAAATAAAAATTATAATTTTCGTCTTTTAGAATATCTCTCGGAACTCCGTACCCGAAAACTAAAAAAACATCATTCATATATTTGAAAAAAAATTAGAACAATTTCGCACAAGGTCCGCGGCATATCCCCGCAGTGACGCGAGCCCCGCCCTACGGGGCGAGTGGCATTGCGGATATGCCGCTGTTAGGCGATGTGCGCCGCGCGCACGCCTGCCCGCCGAAGTATGGGGTGTTTGAATTCAGCATCTTAGTGAATAAGGAACGAAGGCGGGAGCCGAACAGCGGGAACCGCGAGCCGTTATGCAAAATGCGCGAAGCATTTTGCATAAGGTTTCTGGATATGCGATGTTACATAGCAATATGGGCGGGGCGAAGCGGAACCGCATACACGCTGTTATCGGATGTAAATTATTTTTCACTTTTTGTTTTTTCCGTTCGTCATTCAATCGCGAAGGAATTCGCTCAATTATATTTTCCTGTATCTCGCGCTTCGCCCAAGCCCAATTCTCTCTATTTTTTTAAGTTTGAGCAACGCGTCTAAGGTTTGTTTTACCGTCGGTCTGGGAATCTTGGTATTTTCCGCGATATCGCCGGTGCTAGTTTCTTTTGTCTTTTCAATATATTGCCAAACAGTAAGCTGTTTTTGGGAAAGAATTTTTTCAATATTTTCTTTTGACAGGAGTTCTATCGCCATTTGCGATTGTTTCAAAACCATATTCAAGAAAAAATCAAGCCAATCAGCAATATCTTCTTTTTTTGCTCCCATAGTTTTTTGACTGCGGCGCAGAGCAATATAGTAGTCAGGTTTATTATCTTCAACCAATTTCTCATGGGAAACGTATGGTATGTATACATACCCCGCTTGGAGCAACAGTAGGTTGGTAAGTACGCGAGACAGCCTGCCATTTCCATCAGTAAAGGGATGAATCTTCAGAAATTCTACTAAAAAATTCCCAATCACTAATAAGGGGTGATATTTGTTTTCATCAAATATTTTTTTCGTCCATTCAACCAAATCTCGCATTTTACCGGGGGTAAGATAGGCCGGTGTGGTGTCAAAAAGAATACCGACGGACTGGCCAGCTTCGTCTATCATATGCACTCTGTTCTCGCTTTTTTTGTACTCGCCCCGATGTTTTTCATCCTTATCTACGTATTTCAAAAGTTCCTGATGACAATGTTTAATTGCGCTTTCGTTGAATTTTAAACTTTTCCAGGAATTAAAGATATTTTCTAGTAGCTCATAATAACCTCGTGCCTCCTGTTTATCGCGGTTAGTAAATTTTTGGATATTAATACCGCGCATCATTTTTTCAATATCTTCGTCGGAAAGACGCGCGCCTTCAATACGAGTAGACGCGCCGGTTGAAGTAATCAAAACTGACCGTTTTAGTCGCCCTAAAACCTGCGGATTAAGGCGAGCGCCGGTTGTCCACTGCCCTTTTAACTCGTCAATTTTGGCAATTCTGGAAACAAAACCTGCTGGGATATTGGCAATTCGTTTTGAAAAATTGTTCAATGTTGAGCCATTTTTTGTTGAATTTTTCTTATTTTTTAGCATAAATTTATCGGATATATTAACTATATCCAATTATATCCAATTAGAACGTTCTGGTCAATTAGGGGGCAGAAGGAGTAAGAGCGCCTTAACTAAAAATCAAATATTAATATATCGTACTGGATATTGACTTTGAAATTTTCGGACAGATTTGTATAAAATTTGCTCATTATAGAAAAGTTAAGGGCGTTAACCTTTCCCTGCGGTGACACGAGAGCGCGCCTAATTACTGCATCTGAATCGTTTTTATAAGCATTAAAATGCGCATGGGCATGAGAATCAAAAAGCATAATTAAAAATATCAGATAATTTTTTGATCGTCTTCTTTATTCTTCTGCCTTGAATTTCTTTTTGCATATATTCTGATTCAATCAATAGCGCATCCACACCGACATCCTTTGCTGACTTATAATCCCAGCGGTAATGATCGCCGACCATCAGTGCTCTAGTCTTTGGTATTCCACGTTCTTTCAAGATTTTAACAATAAATTCTCCTTTAGATCCGTGGAATTCTCTTGTGGCGTGTATTTCGTCAAACAGGTCGTTTAACCTAAAATGCGTTGCTTTATGATTGAT